>ENA-USYV01000071-USYV01000071.1-human-gut-metagenome-genome-assembly--contig:-NODE-71-length-103213-cov-13.489606_pt1 | contig 103213 bp, 98 predicted proteins | sample MGYA00250066_ERZ773514 | MGnify/ENA primary metagenome ERZ773514 (study PRJEB29103, sample SAMN06112049) | human gut metagenome | biome: human gut; feature: ankylosing spondylitis patient; material... | reverse complement strand
CGTGTTCCGACTTTGGACGTATCTGTAGTTGACTTGACAGTTAACTTGGCTAAACCGGCTACTTACGCTGAAATCTGTGCAGCTATGAAAGAAGCTTCAGAAGGCGAATTGAAGGGTATCCTGGGTTACACTGAAGATGCAGTAGTTTCTTCTGACTTCTTGGGTGACACTCGTACTTCTATCTTCGATGCAAAAGCTGGTATCGCTTTGACTGATACTTTCGTAAAAGTTGTATCTTGGTATGACAACGAAATCGGTTACTCTAACAAGGTTCTTGACCTGATCGCTCACATGGCTTCAGTTAACAACTAATAAGCAGAGTACAAAATAATATTTAAAACAGGCAATCTCTACGAGGTTGCCTGTTTTTTGTTAAAATACAACGGGTTATTCATTAAATCAGCTATTTTTTTTGCACTTTTGCAGTTAGATTATTTTTACCGAACCTAAGTAAGTATGATAAAATTAAAACTAACGCTAACATTACTCTGCTTTATGAATATAATACAGGCTCAAAACCCTTTTTTTGAAAAGTATTCTACGCCTCACGGTACCATCCCGTTTGAAAAGATAAAGACCGAACATTATGAACCCGCCATTCGTGAAGGTATCAACCGTCACAACGCGGAGATTGATGCTATCACCAATAATCCGGAAGCGGCTACATTCGCCAACACGGTCGCTGCTTACGAGAAGTCCGGCGAACTGTTGAACCAAGTCAGCACTGTATTCGGCAACCTGCTGAGTGCGGAGACCAACGATGACATGCAGGAACTGGCAAAATCCATCATGCCGTTGCTGAGCGAACATGGCAATAACATCACTCTGAATGAGAAGTTATTTGCACGCATTAAGGCGGTGTATGACCAGAAAGACCAGGCTAATCTTACTCCCGAGCAAAACAAGCTACTGGAGAAGGTATATAATAGTTTTGTTCGCAGTGGAGCCAACCTTGAAGGAGAAGCCAAAGAGCAATATCGTGCCCTGAGCAAAGAACTCAGCTTGCTAACCCTGCAATTCGGAGAAAACAACCTGAAAGAAACCAACGACTATAAACTGGTACTGACAGATCCTGCACAACTTGCCGGCCTGCCGCAAAGCGCTATTGATGCAGCCGCAGAAACTGCCAAGGAAAAAGGAGTGGAAGGATGGGTATTCACTTTACAAGCACCCAGTTATAGCCCGTTTATGACGTATGCCAGCAACCGCGATCTGCGCTGTGAGCTTTATATGGCATATAATACCAAATGTACCCATGACAATGAAACCAACAATCTGGAGATTGTAAAGAAGCTCGTTAATACCCGCCTGGCTATTGCGCAGCTTTTAGGTTACAGTAGTTTTGCCGAATATAACCTGAAAGAGCGGATGGCAGAAAACAGCGGCAATGTATATAAACTGTTGGATCAGCTACTGGATGCTTACACTCCCACCGCCAAACAGGAATATGCAGAGGTAGAGGCTTTGGCACGCCAACTGGAAGGCAATGACTTCACAGTGATGCCTTGGGACTGGTCTTATTATTCCCATAAACTGAAAGACCAGAAGTTCCAGATAGATGATGAAATGCTCCGTCCCTATTTTGAACTGAGCAAGGTAAAAGAAGGGGTATTCGGTCTGGCTACCCGCTTGTATGGTATTACGTTCAAGAAAAACAGCGATATACCGGTATATCACAAGGATGTAGATGCATATGAGGTATTTGACAAAGACGGTAAATTCCTGTCCGTACTCTATACAGACTTCCATCCCAGAGAGGGTAAACGTGCAGGTGCATGGATGACTTCTTATAAAGAACAATGGATTGACGAGGCAACCGGTGAAAACAGTCGTCCGCACATATCTATCGTGATGAACTTCACCAAGCCGACAAAAGACAAACCCGCCTTACTGACATTTGGTGAACTGGAGACATTCCTGCACGAGTTCGGGCATAGCCTGCATGGCATGTTCGCGAATTCCACCTATGAAAACCTGAGCGGTACAAATGTATATTGGGACTTTGTGGAACTTCCCTCTCAATTCATGGAGAACTTCGCTATTGAAAAGGAGTTCCTCCACACATTTGCCAGACATTATCAGACTGGAGAACTCATCCCGGACGAACTGGTACAGCGCATTGTAGATTCTTCTAATTTCGATGCCGCTTATGCCTGCCTGCGTCAGGTTAGCTTTGGATTACTGGATATGGCATGGTACACCCGTACCACCCCATTTGATGGTGACGTGAAAGCTTACGAAAAAGAAACATGGAAGAAAGCACAGATTCTTCCTGTGGTAGAAGATGCCTGTATGAGTACACAGTTCTCGCATATCTTTGCCGGAGGTTATTCTGCCGGATATTACAGCTATAAATGGGCGGAAGTTCTGGATGCAGATGCTTTCTCACTGTTTAAACAAAAAGGAATCTTCAATCCGGAAGTAGCCGCTTCCTTCCGGGAAAACATTCTTTCCAAAGGAGGAACAGAACACCCGATGACACTATACAAACGCTTTCGCGGACAAGAACCAACTATTGATGCATTATTAATCAGAAATGGAATAAAGAAATGAAAAAGATGAAAACCTATATACAGCTGCTGCTAGTCACTCTCTTCGTACCCGTATTGAGTGCTTGTGATCAGGAAGACGATGTTATTGACATTTTCACCGGAAAAACCTGGTACATGACTTACATTGCAGTGGAAGGACAAAACAAAATGTACGACTTCTGGCAAGGAGATCAGGATGCAAGAGAAAAGAGTTTTAAGACGATTGCAGGAGATAATTACACTTTAGTGTTCGATGGTGCTGAAGTAAACGGTACAGCGGGTGGAACTTTCACCGGAAAAGCCACCAGTGCCTCTGTTAATGGAGACTGGAATGCAAATGGTAACAACCGGGAACTAAAGATAACCGTAAAAAATGCAGGCACCGATGCAGATAAGTATTTAGGAAAAGCCTTTATGGACGGACTAAAGAATGCATTCAAATATGGAGGAGATAATAAGAATCTATATATTTATTACAAAGAGGGACAGACTGTAAAGTTCATCTCTTTCGCGCCACAACGTAACTCAGGTAATTAAAACTATGGAAGGTTCTGCTAAAGAAAAACAAGAAGCGCTGGACAAGCGTTATATACGTATGGCAAGTATCTGGGCGGAAAATTCATATTGTAAACGCCGCCAGGTAGGTGCACTCATCGTCAAAGATAAAATGATCATTTCTGACGGGTATAACGGAACGCCTGCCGGTTTTGAAAATGTATGTGAAGACGATAATAACGTTACCAAACCTTACGTGTTGCATGCCGAGGCGAATGCAATCACGAAGATAGCACGTTCTAACAATAGCAGCGACGGTGCTACTATGTATGTCACCGCTTCGCCATGCATCGAATGTTCAAAACTGATTATCCAGGCAGGTATCAAACGAGTGGTTTACTCCGAGAAATACCGTTTGGAAGACGGTATCGAACTTTTGAAGCGTGCAGGTATCGAGGTAGTATATGTAGCTACAGGCTACAAGATACAAGCTACAAGCAGTGAACAAGAACCTTAAACAAACAATAAACTAAAATCTGCGAAGCATACAGCCACTACCCGTAGCTTGTAGCTCGTAGCTAACAACTAAAAGATATGAGTACAAAAAACTCTTCCCGCTTTACTCCGCTCGTCATTGCAATCAGCGTGGTAATGGGAATTCTGATCGGAACATTTTATGCCAGGCATTTCGCCGGAAATACGCTGGGCATTATTAATGGCTCATCCAACAAGCTGAATGCTTTGTTACGGGTTGTTGAAGACCAGTATGTAGACACCGTCAACATGACGGACCTTGTGGAAAAAGCAATGCCACAGATATTGGCTGAGTTAGACCCCCACTCTACTTACATTCCTGCCCAGAATCTGGAGGAAGTTAATTCAGAGTTGGAAGGCAGTTTCAGCGGTATCGGTATTCAATTCACCATTCAGGATGATACTATTCATGTGAACAGTGTCATTCAAGGCGGTCCGTCCGAGAAAGTAGGACTGATGGCAGGCGACCGCATCGTTATGGTAGACGACAGCTTGTTCGCCGGAATAAAACTGACCAATGAGAAAGCCATGCGCACTTTGAAAGGCCCGAAAGGAACCAAAGTGAAACTAAGCGTCAAACGTGCTACAGAAAAAGATTTGCTGGACTTCGTCATCACCCGCGGTGATATTCCACAGAATACAATTGATGCAGCTTATATGCTCAGCAATGATTATGGATATATTCAAATCAGTAAGTTCGGACGTACTACTCATGTAGAACTGCTGAATGCTATTGCTCAACTCAGTCATCAGAATTGTAAGGGAATTATTATTGACTTGCGCGACAACACCGGTGGTTATATGGAGGCTGCCGTGCGTATGGTAAATGAATTCCTACCGGAAGGACAACTTATTGTCTATGCCCAAGGACGTAAATATCCCCGTATGGAAGATTATGCCAACGGAACAGGCAGTTGCCAGAAAATGCCTTTGGTTGTGCTGACCAATGAAAGTTCGGCATCCGCCAGTGAGATCTTTGCAGGAGCTATTCAGGATAATGACCGTGGTACAATCGTAGGACGCCGTTCCTTCGGAAAAGGATTGGTACAACAACCGATTGACTTCAGCGATGGCTCTGCTATCCGCCTGACAATTGCCCGCTACTATACTCCATCCGGTCGTTGCATACAACGTCCGTATAAAAATGGTAAGGACGCCAAGTACGAAATGGATTGGCTGACCCGCTACGAGCATGGTGAATTCTTCTCTAAGGATAGCATCAAGCTGGACGAGAATTTGCGCTACTCCACCCGTCTGGGACGTCCCGTTTACGGTGGTGGTGGTATTATGCCGGACGTATTCGTACCGCAGGATACTACTGGAACCTCTTCTTATCTGATTGAAGTGCTCAATAAAGGACTGACTTTACAGTTCAGCTTCCAGTATTCCGACCGCAATCGGGCTAAACTGAATGAGTTCGAAAATGAAGAAGACATGCTGAAATATCTTCGCCAGCAAGGTATCGTAGAACAGTTTATCCGTTTTGCAGACAGCAAGGGCGTGAAAAGACGCAATATCCTTATTCACAAGTCCTACAAGCTGATGGAAAGAAACCTTTACGGAAACATTATCTATAATATATTAGGCAGGGAGCCTTATATAAGGTATATCAACCAGGGCGATCCTACCGTACAAAAGGCATTGGAAATTCTGGAGAACGGTGAAGCATTTCCCAAGGCTCCGGAGGATGTTGTGAAAGAAGAAACGAAAGATGAAGGAAAGAAAAAAAGAACTGCGGAAGCGTATGGCATTGTTAAAGACCCGGCACGGGCTTACCACTACGCATCAATCCCAGTCTGCTGAAATACTTGCCGCCCTGGAAGCCCACCCGGCTTTTAGGGCGGCACATATCGTCCTGCTCTATTATTCACTGAAGGACGAAGTCGATACGCATGAATTTGTCCGGAAGTGGAGCCGTGAAAAGCGGATATTGCTTCCGGTTGTCGTAGGTGACGATCTGGAATTGCGTGTCTATACCGGTCCCGAAGACCTGGCAACAGGAAGTTATGGTATTGAAGAACCTACCGGAGAACTCTTCACCGACTATGCAGCTATCGAATTTGTAGCCGTTCCCGGCGTAGCTTTCGATCATGCAGGTAACCGTCTGGGTAGAGGCAAAGGTTATTATGACCGATTGCTCCCCCGCCTCACGGCTTTCAAAGCCGGCATCTGTTTTCCTTTTCAATTAGTGGAAGAAGTGCCTGCGGAGTCATTCGACATCCGCATGGATACGATTATAACAATTCAATGAAAACAAATTACCACACTCATACTACCCGTTGCATGCACGCTACGGGTAGCGACGAAGACTACGTGCTCAGTGCCATCAAAGGCGGCTATCAGGAGCTGGGATTTTCAGACCACACTCCGTGGAAGTATCACACCGATTATGTGGCTGACATGCGCATGCTCCCCGAAGAATTACCCGGATACGTAGAAAGCCTGCGCTCACTCCGCGAGAAATACCAAGATCAGATTAGTATCAAAATCGGATTGGAATGCGAGTATTTTCCCGCTTATATTCATTGGCTGAAAGAAAAAATCAAAGAGTATCAACTGGATTATATCCTATTCGGCAATCACCATTACCATACAGATGAGAAGTTCCCTTACTTCGGGCATCATACCGAGAACCTTGATATGCTGGAACTCTATGAAGAGAGTGCCATCGAGGGAATGGAGAGTGGTTTGTTCTGCTGTCTGGCCCACCCGGATTTATTCATGCGCTCATATCCTCAGTTCGACCGTCATTGTAAGTTAATCAGCCGCCATATCTGCCGCACAGCCGCACGCTTCCATATTCCGCTGGAATATAATATCGGTTATGTGGCATATAATGAAGCGCACGACTTGCAGACTTATCCCTGCCCGGACTTCTGGCACATTGCCGCCAATGAAGGTTGTACTGCTATCATCGGGTTAGATGCGCATAACAATAAAGACTTGGAAACGCCTGTATATTACAATCGTGCCATAGAAGAATTGAAAGCATTAAAGATACAGAGAGTGGATAGTTTATCACTAATTACTAACCACTAATCACTATCTAAATATGATATTCGTGATTACCTGCGCACCTACGTGGCGGTTCAGGTTGCGTACCAGCAAGTCACGTCCCATCATTAGTTCCTGACGCAGGGCGGCAGAAGTCAGATGGACATATAAAATCTGATTGCGGATATAGAGTTCGCGGGTATAAGAGGCAATAGTGGGGCCAAGGATTTCTGCCCATGAGTTGATGAGCCGCTGCTCATTGAGTGGCGACTCCAGACTCTCCTGCCGAAGGAAAGTACGTATCAGTTTACCTATTTGTTCGGCATCGTTACGCTTCATGCTTCATCCTCCTCCCGTTCTGTTATGACTCCTTGATCTACCTGGAACATTTTGTAATCGCTGCCTACCTTATGAAGAATGCGATCCAGATGTTCCCGGTTTGTATCTGTTATGAATATCTGCCCGAAGTTATCACCGGCTACCAACTTGATGATCTGCTCTACGCGGGAAGCATCCAGTTTATCGAAGATATCATCCAGCAGAAGCAAAGGTACTGCAGTGCCGGTCCTTTTCAGGAAATCAAACTGTGCCAATTTCAGGGCAACAAGATAGGTTTTGTTCTGCCCCTGCGAACCTTCCCGCTTGATAGGGAAATCACCTAAAAGCATATTCAATTCATCTTTGTGAATTCCATGCAGAGAGTATCCCATAATCTGATCACGCACACGACTTGCTTTTATTACATCTAACAGGGATGCATCACGGGCATGCGAATCATAAGTCAGCCCTACCTGCTCCTTATCTTGTGAAATAAAAGAATAGAATGACTGGAAAATAGGAATGAATTCACTGATAAAAGCCTCCCGCTTGCGGAAAACAATCTCACCGGCCTGTGCCATCATCTCTTCCCAAATGAGAAACAACTCTTCTTCTACCGGCACTTCACTTTTCAACAACGTATTTCGTTGAGCCAACGCTTTATTATAGCGTATCAGAGCTTCCAAATACTCTTTGTCATACTGCGAGATTACGACATCCATAAAGCGGCGACGCTCGTCACTGCCTCCGGCAATCAATTCCGAGTCGGCAGGAGAAACCATGACCAAAGGCAAGAATCCAATGTGATCGGACAAGCGGGTATATTCCTTTTTATTCCGCTTGAATTGTTTCTTTTGCCTGCGCTTCATACCGCAATAAATCTCTTCCGGTGTACCGTCAAGAGCTTCATAGAAACCTTGAATGACAAAGAATTCCTGATCATGGCGGATGTTTTGCGAGTCAATGGGATTGCCCGAACTCTTACAAAACGAAAGGAAATAAATGGCATCAAGCAAATTCGTTTTCCCCATACCGTTCTGTCCGAAAAAACAGTTCAACTTGGGTGAGAATGAGAGCTCAACTTGTTCCAGATTCTTATAATTAAGTATGGATATACGTTTCAGTATCATATTACAGCAGTAAATTCAGTTACAAAGATAATGCAAACCGAATGCAGTACAAAATAAGCTTGCTTATTTTTAATGCAAGAGATGGAGCTTAGCTTATTAAAAAGTAGGAAGAATTTCGGGTTTTCAAGTGTAAAAGAAAAAAAGATGCCGCTAAATTTCGTTGATACCTATAAAAAAGTTACTTTTGCGGGTCGAAATGGCTAAATAAGAATAATAACAAAAAGAATATATAAAATGGCAGAACAAAAGAAAGCTAACGAAGCCCTGAATGTGGAAGAAGCATTGTCACAATCGGAGGCATTTCTCATTAAGAACAAAAAAGTAATTATCGGCGCTGTAGTAGCAGTAATCATCATTGTAGCCGGTATAGTAATGTACAAGAACCTTTATGCTGAACCGCGCGAAGAAAAAGCACAGGCTGCATTGTTCAAAGGACAGGAATACTTTGAGGCTGACCTTTACGAACAGGCATTGAATGGCGACAGTATCGGATTCGCAGGTTTCGCTAAGATCGCCGACGAATACAGCGGAACAAAAGCCGCTAACCTGGCAAAAGCATACATGGGTATCTGCTACGCTCACCTGGGACAATACGAAGCTGCTGTGAAAGCACTGGATAGCTTCAGCGGAAAAGACCAGATGATAGCTCCTGCAATGAAAGGTGCCATGGGTAACTGCTACGCACAATTAGGTCAGCTGGACAAAGCTGCTTCTATGTTACTGAGCGCTGCAGACGAAGCTGATAACAATTCCCTCAGTCCTATCTACCTTCAACAAGCCGGAGAAATCCTCGTTAAGCAAGGCAAGTACGACGACGCTATCAAAGCATATACGAAGATTAAGGACAAATATTTCCGTTCTTACCAGTCAATGGATATCGATAAGTACATCGAACAAGCCAAACTGCTGAAGAAGTAATATACCTTATTATATAGTATATCAGACACGGGTTACACAGATTTTACACGGATAAAAAAGAAACTACCGTGAAATCCGTGTAATCCGTTTCTTTTTTATTCTCCTTTTATTTTTAATTCTCAATTTTAGAATAACTATGGCAACAGCTTATCATAACCTTTCAGACTACGACTTCAACTCTGTTCCTGATGCTAAAGAAATGAAATTCGGCATTGTTGTTTCTGAGTGGAACTTCAATATCACCGGAAAACTTTTAGAGGGCGCAATGAATACTTTAAAAAAACATGGTGCCAGAGACGAAAATATTTTGGTGAAAACTGTTCCGGGTAGCTTTGAATTAATTTTTGGAGCCAACCAATTCATCGAATATAGTAATGTGGATGCAGTTATTGCAATTGGTTGCGTAGTTAGAGGAGATACACCACATTTTGACTATGTTTGTATGGGAAGCACCAACGGAATTGCTCAATTGAACGCAACTGGCAACGTACCAGTGATTTACGGATTAATTACCACCAATACGATGGAGCAAGCCGAGGACCGCGCCGGTGGCAAACTGGGTAACAAAGGTGACGAATGTGCAATTACTGCAATAAAAATGATCGATTTTGCTTGGAGTTTACAAAAATAGTCGTATCTTTGCACCGCAATTGAGAAACAAAGCTACTCAATGAGAGAATTGAGATAGATTTCAAAGTGCAAAAGGGCAAATACCAGAGTGGCCAAATGGGGCAGACTGTAAATCTGCTGTCTTTCGACTTCGGTGGTTCGAATCCATCTTTGCCCACAAAAATTGCGGAAGTAGCTCAGTTGATAGAGCATTAGCCTTCCAAGCTGAGGGTCGCGGGTTTGAGCCCCGTCTTCCGCTCTTCTGAAAATCAGATAGTTATCGTAAGATTTCTATCTGATTTTTGTTTTTGGAGACCTTGGTTGACTTGTCAGTTTAACCGTGTGAGTTCAACCAAGAGTTCAACCAAAATCTTATGAACGCAACAATCAACGTGGTGTGCTACAAATGGAAAACTTTAGCAAATGGAGAATATCCACTGATGCTTCGTATTTGTAAAGACGGAAAGAAGAAGTATCAAAGTTTAGGTATATCTGTCCTTCCTCGCTATTGGGACTTTACGAGGAATAAGCCAAAGCCCAATTGTCCTAATAAAGAGTATATCCAGAAAATCATTCTTGATAAGCAAACAGAGCTTCAACAACGAATGTTAGAGTTCAACTCTGAACAGAAAGAATACACTACTACTACTCTACTCAATGATGAAAACAAGAAGTTTGAACTTAAAACGGTCAGCGAATTCTACCAAGAATTAATAGAGGAATACAGAGCTAATAATAAGTGTGGAAATCGTCTTATCTATAAAGGCTCTTATAATTCACTAAAAGTCTTCACTAATGACAAGCTGGATATTCCATTCAGCGCAATAGATGTTGCATGGCTGAACAAATACGAAAGATGGCTACGTTCCAAAGGCAATGAAGAAACAACAATGAGTTTGATGTTCCGTACCCTTCGAAGCACATACAATAAAGCTATCAAAGCGAAATGCGCCCGCAAATCAGAATATCCCTTTGATGAATTTAGAATCAGTAAGTTCGATGTCAGTACTCAAAAGAGAGCTATCGCCAAAACAGAAGTATTGAAATTCACAAAAGAAGTTCACCCCATTGGCAAACGACAATATATCCAACTCAGTAAAGACATATTTATTTTCAGTTATCTATGTGGTGGAATTAACTTCACTGATATAGCCAATTTAACAAAAGCCAATATCATAGAAGGGACGAGATTGCATTACATACGTCAAAAGACAGGCAAATTGATAAAAATAGGTCTCTCAGAGGAAGCCATGCAGATTATTACACGATATGCTCCAGAAAGTAAAGGATATCTCTTTCCAATTCTGGATGTAAAGATACATAAGACTCCATTGCAGAAACAAAATAGAATACATAAAATATTAGGCAAGGTCAATACCAATTTGAAACTGATTGCAACCCAATTAGGCGTTGAAGGAAATCTCACAACTTATGTGGCAAGACATTCATTCGCTTCTGTTTTAAAGAAATCTGGAGTAAATATCGCATTGATAAGCGAAGCATTAGGACATTCAGACATAGCAACGACCCAGATTTATCTTGATAGCTTTGATAATGAACAGATAGACGAAGCCATGCAGAACCTTCTTTAAAAAAAATGCCATTTCATTTTTACAGTGAAGTGGCATTTTTTATATCTTTACACACAAAAACAAAAATAATGGAATATCAGATAATACCAATCAACACAATAAAACGAATAGAATCATGGCTGACTGATGAAGCAGGTTTCAGCCGTTCAATGTTACATAATGAGCTGGATTACATTTCTGATGTATATCTTCTTGGCAAGAAGTTTCCAGCAGAAATACAAGACCTGTACTTATCCATAAAGAAAGAAGAACAGAGCATTCCATATCCCAACAATGGAACAGACGAAGAAAGATACGAGTTCAGTATGACCGTTGGAAAGAATCTCGTGCTTGAAAGCGGCAACTATAAAACTGAACGCATAGAGGAACTTTGGAATTCATACAGCAATAATGAAGACCCCTCCTTTGAGCAACAAGACCAAGATGTCTTCTACGGAATTCTCCTAATTGTCTGCATATACTATAAGCATACACAGACAAACGGCTACTTTGACTTTGAGGATTACGTTGCTGACCCTATGCAAGTAAAGTACAGCTATTCCATTCGTCCAGACATGTTGAACCTGTACAAGATGTTCCATGAGAAGAAGAAAAGTAAGAATAACACCATCACAATTGAATACAACAAGCAGAAGATAGAGCTTACAAACGATGATGGCTGGTTTCTCAACATGATAACTCCCTATCTTGATAAATACTTGGGCACGCCTTCTTTGGAGGAAGCAGAAAGAGAACTTGATAAAGATTATCCCAGCATTGGCAAAAGAGGCAGAAAGCGGGAAAATGCAATTCTTGATACAGTAACCCTCAGCATCTATAACCTGTTGCGCCATTCATCATTTGCAGCCAAAGGTAAAGCTCTGACAGATAATGAAGGGAAGTTCATGCTGGAGCTTCTTATATATCTTGGGCTGATTGAAGAGGACAGCAACAAAAACGACATACTGAATCTACGTGCCACAATCAGAAATTTGCAGAAATATGAAGTCCGTCCAAACTGGTGGAAAATCCCCATGTGTAAAATGTCCCCCAACAACCCTATTGGAGACTTGAAATCCTATTGGTAAAACACATAAAATTAAAAAAGATAATAGCCTTGCATTAATTTGCGAGGCTATTTTTCGTATATGCATATCGCTCATAAACAAAGTATTACGTCTTTCTTTCCCACATAAAAAATAAAACATAAAAAAAGGGAATTCTTTATGTTTTTTTCTTCATTTTATACGTCAGTCTTCCCATATACCTTTGCACTGTAATCAAAAACAAATAAGGCGCCAAGTTGATGATTGCACTGATATTTATTATTAATAATTTAAATTATAAGAATATGGAAACAGTAAAAATGACAATGGTAGAGAACAAAGAAATGAAGTCAAACAATTCAATTGTAATCAATATGGAAGAATTAACGAAAAAACTTAAAAAGGAAGAAAAGGTATTGCAGCATCTTGCAAAGAGCAAGGCTGACACATCGGTTATCACCGTACAAGAACAAATTGTCAGCCAGTTAAAAGCGCAGTATGAAAAAGCCGTTGCAAAAGAAGTACAGGCTAAAGAGCATATCGGTGACAGCCTTATGACATTCTCCGTTGTGGATGATGAAACGGAAGCACGCAGCGAAATACAGAAAAAGATTGCTTTCGTAAAGCATAACCGTCCTGTCGATAACAGGAAAGTAGACGACTTCATATCAATCATCGCCAATGACAAATATGAGAAAGCCTATCCCATTATCGTTATCGAAGCTGAAAAGGCTTTTGCAAAAGGTTATGAGGTGACAAATCTTAAAGGTGAGAAGCTGACACAGGAAGAAGTAAAAGAGTATTTCTGCATCTTGGACGGACAACACAGAAGCAAGGCTTTCGCCAAACTCAATATCACAAGCGGAAACACTTATACAATACCTAATGTACACGTAAAAGAAGTGGAGAATATCGGTGAATATTTGGTGAATATAAACAATGTCGGTACAAGCTGGAGCCAAAAAGACAGGGTTACAGTAGCCGCACTGACAACTAAAAACGAACTGTTTACGAACGTGGCAGAGTTGCTGGACGAGGGCTTCAACCAATCAACCGCAATGCTGATATTTACAGGTAAGAAATTATCAAACGGTCAGATAAACCATGCCTTGCAAGGTGAAGAAGTCACACTTCCCAAAGATGCCAAAATAAATATCGAAAGAGGACACAAGTTTGTCACTCTTTGTAAAGCTGCCAGTATCAAAGTACAGTTTATCACCAAAAGATATTTCATAGACGGTTTCAATTCCTATGCGACCGCAACAAACGAAGAGACTGCATTTGAAGCGTTGGCTAAATTGAAAGACTTGAAACTGACGGAAGAAAGGCTGAAAGAGATTAAAGGTAATGACGACTTTATCTCTCTGTTGAAAGAAGCATTGCAAGCGGCATAATATCAGTAGAGCCTGTGTGACAGGCAGGCTCTTATTTCTCTTTATTAGATAATAATCAATAAATCCTATATGATGAATATTCTTCCAGTAAATTGCCAACAATCGGCAACCATTAACTATTCCATACTTACCAAATTCAAGCCTGCCAACATTTACAGGTTTTTCTGCCTGTCACTTTGCAGGGATGAAAAGTATAATGTAAGAATTACTTTGGATGATTTAAAAAGAATGACAGGAGATAAAAGCCTCAGTAAATTCAACGATGATTTCAGAGAGTATTTGAAGATAAAGATGTACTACCTTGATACAGGCTATGCCCATAAAACCAAAAGAAATATCTACCATGTTCCCGCAATGGAAAAGGAGTGCATCACAATATCCCAAAACTTTCTCATGTATGAACTGAATACGGCAGTCAAAGGCTTTTTCATTCAGTTAATGCTATTATCTCAATTCAGTGGAATGGCTTTAAACAAGCAGAATATCATTTCAGCTCTGAATATGTGTAAAAAGACCTATGACAAATACCTGATTGATTTACAGATTGCAAAATTGGTTACTAATGACAGAGTATTGACATTGCATACTGACGGCATTCTATTGGAGAATGATTTCAGCATGCAGAAAAAGCAGTCAACATACAGGTTACTAAGAGATGAACAACTTAAAATAAATATGAAGTCCATAAAACCATAGAGCGGGGAAAACATTCTCCTTATTATATATAATAATATAACACGCATTTTACCCTTTATCAGCCTATCCTTTAATAAAAGACAGGATATATTCCGATTTTCCTTGTAAGGCATGGGGCATATCCTGTTTTTTAAACGGAATGTGTATCTTAACTTTATAAAGATAAGGAAGCGGGGAAAATACATAGGTTATTATTATATATAATATGACACATATTTTCTCCTATGTCTACCTATTCCTTAGTAAAGAATACAATAAAGTGGCTTTTTCTTATGTAAAGCATAAAGACTGAATTATTTTGGAATAATAGCCATATCTCAGCTTTATAAAGACTAGGCAGTGGGGAAAATCTTCTCTTTATTAATTATATAATATGACACACATTTTCCCCTCTTACTAAAGATATTACTCTTTATATATGGATAAAGTCTATATATTGGGGTAACAGGTTAGCCATTCTTATTTTTAAAGATTAAGAATGATATATAATATAGTAGGTATTACTAGTAAGGGTTTTAGTTGCCAAAGTAATACCCTCTATAGGTAAAGAGGTATAGTAGTTAAACTCTATAAGACTAAATAAGACCATTGTAGGGAGCTTTATAAACAAGACAACATATTGAATACAAAAATAGCCGCATGAGAGTAGACGTCTAAAAATACTCAAATGCGGCTTTTTCTATGTAAAGGAGAGATATGCAAATTATCGTGTGCTGTATTTATCCATTCTTATACTGCCTCTTGACAAGTTTATGTTTAGGAATAAAATCGCATTCTTCTGCAACTTTTGCCAGTCGCTCGTATAGTTCTGCATATTTCTTTTTTAAAGAATCTCTATCTATTTTGATTGTTACCCTGTGATTAACAATGTGTTCTGTTGTTTCATCTGTAAGGGTGGTACTTGTGTCAGGTGCTATTGGGATTCTTGTCTCAATCATGGGATTTTAAATAAAATGTTTTTCTTATGTGGTTAATCTGTACTCTCTGTTTCTGATAGCCTTGTGTCTGTAACCATACGCCGATATGGACTTTATTGTCCCTTATGCCGTTCTGTAAGGCTATTTCACGCAGTTCTTGATAGGTATATACTTCTACATGGGTCATATAACAATGAAAATTAGTAAGCGGCAGGAAGCGGGGCACACGTCTAAATGCCCCACTTTTGACCGCTATTGTACAAAACGAAAAAAGCCCTATAAGTCCGTTGCTTATAGCATGGCTCATTTTTAATCTGATGGCATGAATTTATCTATGGAAGATTACAAGAGAAAAATTAGTTATCCTCAACATTAGTCATAATTGGAAGATGTGGACTATTTGAAGATATGTCATTTTCGTTTTCTAAAGTATTACAAATTTACAAATAAAAAATTAGGTAAAAAAGTGAATGGAGTATATTCCTTAAATAATGGCTCTATGGTGATGCCAGTTCTGAAATGGCTGTAACTACCTCCACATATATAAAACAGGACGATAATACGCACGATAAGGTACAGGTACTTATATATAAATACCCCTCTCCCCTCATCTTTAAAGACTAAGGTATATATAGAGTTAATTCTCATAGGTTTATGAATAGAATAGTTACGAGAGAGAATGAAGAGTACTTTCTAACACCCCCCTAGAGTACTTGAAGAAAAATGAAATATCTATTTCTTCATTCCATCAATTTATAAACCATTTAAAAATTAATTAGTTATGAGAAATTTAGTAATTGGCAATTTGCCACAGAACAGAAGAACGTTAAACTTGGGTGCGTATGCGGAAGATGCAACTTTAGTAATGGAAGAACAGTCTACAAGGGAAAAGAGACCTTTGTTCATTGAAGCCAATACTATGGAGGCTACTTTGGAACATCTAAAGAGTGACTGTATTATTCCAGTATTCGCCAAAGATAATGAGGCTACATTATCACATGTTTCATTCATTGAAACAGTGCAAGACGCTGCAAGGACATTCTTTCAAGGTGAACAGATTGAACTACCTGATATTAGAGTATCTCATGTTATTAAAGGAAGAATACCCGAAGCAATCCATAAACCTGCCAATCAATTATTAGAGAGTGACAAGACTATCTATTATGAAAGATGTGCTTTTGTGATTGAAGTTCCTACTATTTACGAGACTGTGAACGGTAACAGGTTAACTCTTACAATAGGTGGAGTTAGGGCTTATAACCATACGAACTTATATAGTAAGAAGACCGCAGAGCGTTTCAAGGTATTCATAGGCTTTACCTGTAAAGTGTGTACGAACTTATGTGTATCAACAGACGGCTATCTTTCATGTTTGGAAGTAACCAATACAAATGAGTTATACCGTGCCGTATTGGAAATGTTCCATAGGTATAACCCAGCCAAGCACATACATTTAATGCAGTCTTTTGGTAATACCTGTATGACAGAACATCAATTCTGCCAACTATTAGGTAAAATGCGGCTTTATCAATCATTGCCACAAGGTTTTCAAAAGTCACTGCCTCGTATGTTACTGACAGATACACAGATAAACAGTGTTGCTAAAGCATATATAAGTGATGATAACTTTGGCAGTTTTGGCAATGAATTATCAATGTGGAAATTCTATAATTTACTCACAGGTGCTAACAAGAACAGCTATATAGACAGTTTCCTCGACAGGTCACTAAATGCCACAGAAATGGCAATTGGTATAAATGCGGCTTTGCATGGAGACGAAAAATATAGATGGTTTATTGATTGATTGTGATGGAGAATATTCTTAAAAGGAGTATTCTCCTTTTTATTAAATTGTAATGTTATGAGTAATGAAATGAAAAACATTATAGATAAGATTGAATATCTGAAAGAACTGATTTGCCATTCTGAAAATAATCTCCAATACATAAAGAGATTACAAGCTCTTAAATATTGGTTGCTGAAATTGGATGCTTTATCCAATGATACACATGATAATATCTATCGAAAGTATTTCTATTCAGATAAAGGACATTCTTTCTTTGATAGGGTATGCTTATCTATAATAGATTATCAGTATGGCAATAGACCTTTCAATTAATTATTAATCACTTAAAAACAACGAAGATGTTCTTTATAAAATTTTTAGTTTGGCTATTCTTTGTAATAGTCACTATGTTTATTGGTTGTGTTCCGCTTTTTGCAATTGTGCTTTTACTGCCATTGCTAAAAGACATGGAAAACAAGTAAGCCGAATAGTTATCAAAAAGAAGTTGTGTTCAAATAAATCTATATAAGTGGTTTGAACACGCTTCTTTCTGTTATCACTTTAATCAAAGAATAAGATGGAAACAAAAGCGGTAATTTATGCCCGTGTCTCGTCAAATAATGACAGACAGGACACAACAAGACAGATAGAGGATTTAAAGAAGTATGCCATTTCCAAGAATATAGAAATCATTAATATATTTGAGGAACATATCAGTGGTGCAAAGAAGAATGAGGAAAGGCAGGTTCTAACGGACTGTTTGGAGTATTGCACTCAACATTCAGTCAATTACTTATTGCTATCTGAACTCTCACGTTTGGGAAGAAGTACTTTGCAGGTGCTTCGCTCTTTAGAAATACTGCATGAGGCAAAGGTATCTGTATATATTCAGAATTTAGGGCTTTACACTTTACAGACAGATGGCAAGGTCAACCCTATTGTTTCAGTACTCACAACTTTATTGGCAGAGATGGGAAACATAGAACGGTCAAACATACAATACCGCTTAAACAGTGGTAGGGCTAACTACATTGCCAAAGGTGGTAAATTGGGAAGAAAGAAAGGCAGTATTAAAACGGAAGACAGAAAGAAAGAGGAATACAGAGATACCATAGCTTTATTAAAGAAAGGCTATTCAATTAGGAATATTGCCAAACTACAAGGTATTGGTATTTCTACAGTTCAACGGATAAAGAATCAATTTATAAAAACATGAGCTTTTAATAAACAATAGTTCTTGCCATTATAAACACTTTTCGTAACTTTGCAGCAATTTCAGAGGTCTAATGAGTTAGAACTGAAAGGACTTATTAGTTAACGAAGAGCGTTTGATATATTATCCTCAATTTGGAATCTCGACACTTTCAAATAACACAAGGATAATAAGCAAGAGCGCTCACGTCAATGTTATATACTCACTTTATCAAGTGAATTATATATCGTTTGGCGTGGGCTATTGTTTATTATTTGTGTTAGGGCAGTCGAGAGCCTCAAATTGAATAATATCCAATAGTTCCCACGCTTTCTTATTGTATAACAGTCAGTAGGGAACACTGGCTACTAATACATATTTCAAAAAACACAGAAATTCTATCTCTGACGTCGCAATCAATTTAAACGGTGTGCAGCTTCATGCTGTGTTCCCCACATCTGTCTTATTTATTAATGCCATCCATTGGGAACATGGAGGCACAAATAGATTTATTCAAATGAAAACATTAAGATTTATTGGAATGGCAATTATTGCCGTAATTATGAGTGTGAACTTTACCGCTTGTGGTGATGATGATGAAGATACCCCACCTACATCAGAGAATATTGCAGGACAATGGACTTTAGTTTATGAAGAAGTTTGGGAGAAATTCGTCAATCATCCAGAAGAAAATTATGAATGGGCAGGTAAGCCGATGGAAGAATGTTATTTCTTTGGGCATTTGACCTTAAGGGCAGAAGGTACATTTACCGAATATGAAATGGATAATTCTACTCTTGGAACAGGAGAATGGGAATTAAAAAATCAAGCAATTACTCTTATATATGACGGTGATGAAGAATATCCCATAACTTTAAAGGTATTAGAACTCACTTCAAATAAGTTGGTTCTTGAATACTATGATAAACAAGATGATGGAGATGAAGAATATTGTAAGATGACTTATCAACGAAAGTGATTCTTATGCCTCAGAAGAACAGCATTTGAAGCAATTCATTTGCTGTTTTTTTAATACAATAATCGTGTTGTCTAAAACAAATAAATTCATTATTTTCGCAATGAAAGGAGATTAGCTAATGAAACTCATTGAGAATAATATCCAAACAATTATTGACTTGTGCAAAAAGTATAAAGTGAATAAGTTATTTGTATTTGGTTCTATTCTGACTAATCGTTTCAATGATACAAGCGATGTAGACATGGTGGTCGATTTTGGCAAAGTAGATTTAATGGATTATGCTGATAATTACTTTGACCTCAAATCTTCCTTGCAAGATTTATTAGGTAGAGAAGTGGATTTATTGGAAGAGAAAGGCATCCGAAATCCTATTCTAAAAAAGAATATTGATAACACCAAGCAATTAGTCTATGGATGAATATATTGAAAAGCATTTGCTACCTAATGCCAAAGCAATCATCAATATCCGTAACAGAGTAATTCATGGATATGACAGTGTAACTACAGAATTTTTATGGAGCTTGATTATGAAACATATTCCAGTTCTTAAAAATGATGTGGAAAATATATTAACTAACAAATAAATTATTAACCACTCTTGACTTTAACCACAAAGTTCAACCAAGAGTTCAACCATAGAAGTTCTAAAGAAATCAAGAAGAAATAGATAGCTATCTAAGCGGCTGTAGCTCAGTTGGTAGCTGACGAAGGCGAAGCCTTTGGCAGCCGCAGAAGAGCATTAGCCTTCCAAGCTGAGGGTCGCGGGTTTGAGCCCCGTCTTCCGCTCTTAGAGAGAATCCTGATAGTCAAATAATTAGCTATCAGGATTTCTCTTTTTTTATAGTCCACAAAACTACAAATTTAGGCGGTTTCAGAGGGTGCATGTAAACCAAGATGTAAACCAAAAACATCGCATGAATGCCTCAGTATCAATAGTTTGCTACAAGTCAAAGACATTATCTAATGGTGAAAGTCCATTAATGCTTCAAGTTTCTAAAAGTGGAAAGCGTAAATATCAGAGTTTAGGCATATCTATTAAGCCTCACTATTGGGACTTTACGAGGAATAAGCCAAAGCCTAATTGCCCCAATAAAGAGTATATTTAGAAGATAATCCTCGATAAGCAAACTGAACTTCAACTTGGTAAACGACAATATATTCAACTGAATAAAGACATATTCATGTTCAGTTATTTATGTGGTGGAATCAACTTCACAGATAATAGCTAATCTAACAAAAGCCAATATTATAGAAGGAAAGAACATTACATCCGTCAGAAAACAGGCAAGTTAATAAAAATAGGGCTATCAGAAGAAGCAATGAAGATTATGAAGTGTTCGATACAGTCCCCAACAATTACTTTATGGATTTATACTTTATTGATACACAAATAAGGTTGAAATTATAATTCAAGCCTCTTTTACAACAATTCAAGTATCTGCCTCTTATAATTAAGTATAAAGGAATGACCTTGTAAGAATTCGATGTTTAAGAGCCCAATATTGCGATCACCTATTATAAAATCTAATGTATACTCGTCCTTTCCTATCTTGAATGTAACATTTCTACATAATTCAGCAGTTTTAATAGATAATTTATTTCCTATGTCAGCTGTTTCCTTTTGAATTTGTTCAGGTTCTCCTACATATAAACCATGTTGGAGTTTATTGTATTTGCTTCCTGTATCAAAGGAAAATCGTGTTTTTTTTCCATTGACTTTACTATCTAAAATGATATAATCTATTGCCACGTCCGGATAGTCTAAATGATTTTTCCATTTATAAATAATCCCTTTTGCTTTATTGTTGAAATCATATGATTCGATAATATTTCTTTCCATATCAAATCTCCAAGCGCCTGATTTAAGGATAGCAGCCCCGATGATGAATTTGGGCGCATATTTTTGATAAATCCCTGTAAGGTTTGCGACTAAGCAATACACCTTGTGATATGTTTTTCCACAAAAGAATATTGAGTCTATAAAGGTACTTGAAATCTTATCTTTAGTTTGATTAACAGAAATAGTTTGCAACTTATCTATTTTTATTTCACATGAATCAACAGCAAAAGTAGAATCAATTATACATAATGAGCAGCCTGTATCAATCATAGAAGGTATTGAGTGTTTTTTTAATCCATTAAACACTTGTGCGTCGGCATACATAAACTTATCTTTAAAGATAAGTTTTGACTGTGCTTTAGCCGTAATACAGGCTACAAACGCAAAACATAAGGATATAAAATACAACTTCATAATTATTTTGATAATATATTTTTTAAAATATCGCCTAAAATATCGCCAACCCAAGGTTGTTTGAATTTTTCCCGATAATAATCATGCTCAAATTTAAAGGCATCTTTATTGAATGTTCTTTTGAAATCGTGACGCACGCTGTCTCGATATTGTAAGATTAACCGATAATACAATGTAGAGTCAGTTGCAACATTAATTCCATCTTGTTTTGTAGTTATTGAGTCTTTAACAGCAGGTATAGTAGCAAGGGTATCTTGGATTGTACTTGTTACCAACGTATCTTTTACAAATTTTATATCTAACGTGTCTCTATTTAAATTGAGATATCTATTCGTCTGTGCAAATAAAGCCCCGTTGCTAAGTGCAAGAATTAGTAAGATTGATATTTTAAGTACATCTTTCATACACCCTTTTTTGCAAAGATACAACATTCTAAAAATAGATGTTCCTTTTACCAGAAAAATAGAGGTATATCTATAAGTTCCAAGTTTTGGGATTTCAATAGAAGCTTATCTAAGTCCAACTGTCCTAACAAAGAGTAGATGTTATATGCAATGGTAGGAGAAGAATGCAAAAAGCTAAAAAACAAATATGCAAATCGGAAATAATTAGCGAAACACTTGACATCGCCTTCCCAATATCGTATCTTTGTATCATCCTTTTATAGATAATCTTTATTCAACTTTGCATTAAACTACATTTCACGGCATATAGGAACGGAGAAGCAACTGCTTCCCCGTTTTTTTATTCCCTCAACACAGCAGGCTCCGATAGCTCACAGTTATATAAGCGTGGGCTTACACTTATATAAGCGTGAGCCCACACTTGTACAACTGTAATGCCACACTCCGTTGTCTCCAATGCCACACTTCAACAGTTTAAGCATGTGGCATTCAACGGACTAAGATGTGGCATAGAGGAGAATAAAGTGTGGCATTTGCCTCGCTAACCACAGGCAAAAGATATCAGAAATTCACAATCACAAGACATTCGAGTCATGACACTCATCTTGGCAGTATTCCCGTTAATAATACATAAATTTGCTATTGACAAAAGGCAACGATTATCTGCCGGAATCAGTAAACATTATTTTTAATTTGAAGCAAATCACAATAAAGAATGTTTCATTGCGAGCAGAATAATTTCAGAAACATTCCCTCTTATTTCATAATGTTACTCCTATACTGCGTCGGCGTCAGATTAACCAACTGCTTAAACGTGCGATTGAAATGAGTAATCGAATCGAAGCCACATTCCACAGCTATCTGCGAAATATCCATCTCTCCCAATGCTAACAACTTACAAGCATATCCCACACGCATTTCCATCACATACTGCAAAAGCGTCTTCCCTGTATTCTCCTTGAAATAACGACAGAAGGCGCTAGAGTTCATGCTCGCCATTCCGGCAATTTCATTCAATTTAAGGTTACGGGTGTAGTTATTGTTTATAAAGGAAATGATTTTATCAATCCGCTTGTTCCCCAGCGTAGGAAACTTTTCGTAATAATGCAGACTTGCCAGCGTCTTTCTTTGCGGACAGCCAGCCAGCTCCTGCAACAAATCCAGCAATCCGCTTATCTGATGAAAACCACTTAATAAAAGAAAGCCGGAGAGTAACTCCCCTACCCGGGTTGCATCCTGTTTCGGAAAGATGATGCCTCTCTTCGATTCCTCCAACAGCATTTTGATTTGCAGAAACTGAGGATAATAATCAAAGGAATACTGCATAAAGTTCTGCTCAAACTGAATGATAGTCCCTTGCACGCGTGAAGTGGCGTTCTCCGAACCATAAATATCATTGCTTCGCATGTAATGGGGTAAATTAGTGCCGAACAGAATCACATCACCCGCAGAGAACTTCTCAATGCAGTCGCCTACAAAGCATAGACCATGACTTTCCTTTACGTAAATGATTTCATACTGGCTGTGGAAATGCCACGGATAAGTGAAACGATCATAATCGTAATACCGCGCCTTGATCGGATTCGACTCCGATATAGGCAACTTTTCATTTATAATCGGTCGGCGCATATATTCTGCAAAGCTTAATTCACACACAAAGATAAGGAAAGACAATAGAAATGCTACCGCATACATGCAAAAATCCGCATATATTCTGCAAATATCCATTTATCACAGCATTATTTTTGCACGTATATTTGCAACATAAGTAATGTTTGAAAATAAAGTGGTATAAATAGGAGAAAAATAATTCAATAATAGACTAACCATAAATCGGGAGATAATTTATTATTCATGTACCAAGTTCTTTTTTTAAGCAATACTAAAAACCAAGTTAAACTATTAATATATAAATGTTATGGAAAAAACCTGGAGATGGTTTGGTAAGAAAGACAAGATCACGCTCGACATGCTGCGACAGATAGGCGTGGAAGGAATTGTAACTGCCTTGCACGATGTGCCCAATGGTGAAATATGGACCGAAGAGGCAATCAACGATCTGAAGACCTATATCGAGTCTTACGGCCTGCGCTGGTCTGTAGTAGAAAGCCTGCCTGTTTGTGAGGCGATCAAGTATGCCGGACCGGAACGTGAGCAGTTAATAGAAAACTATAAAGTCAGCCTGGCAAACCTGGGCAAGTGCGGTGTGAAAACAGTATGCTATAACTTTATGCCCGTTATCGACTGGATACGCACGGATTTGCAACATCCCTGGGCAGACGGCACTTCGTCACTCTACTTCGACCGTGTTCGCTTCGCTTACTTCGACCTTCGAATCCTCGGACGCGAAGGAGCCGAAAAGGACTACTCCGCCGAAGAACTGGCAAAGGTTGCAGAACTGGACAAGACTATCACCGAAGCAGAAAAGGATGATCTCATCGACACGATCATTGTAAAGACGCAAGGTTTCGTCAACGGAAATATCAAAGAAGGAGATAAGAATCCGGTGAACATCTTCAAAAAGCTGTTGGCCCTCTATAAAGGTATAGACCGTGATATGCTACGCGAAAACATGCGTTATTTTCTCGCCGCCGTCATGCCCGTCTGCGAAGAATATGGTGTGAATATGTGTGTGCATCCCGATGATCCTCCGTTCCAAGTGTTAGGTTTACCACGTATTGTCACCAACGAAGCAGACATCGCCTGGTTTCTGAATGCAGTGGATAACCCGCACAACGGACTGACCTTCTGTGCCGGTTCCCTCAGTGCAGGCGAGCATAACGATACCCGTGAACTGGCAAAGAAATTCGCCAAACGTACTCACTTCGTCCACCTGCGCAGCACGGCTGCCATGCCCGGAGGCAATTTTATAGAAAGCTCGCACCTGACCGGACGCGGACATCTGATTGACCTCATCCGTATCTTTGAGAAAGAAAACCCGGGACTTCCTATGCGCGTAGACCACGGACGGATGATGCTGGGTGACGAAGACAAGGGATATAACCCCGGATATTCATTCCACGGCCGTATGCTGGCATTAGCACAGGTAGAAGGAATGATGGCAGTGGTGCAGGACGAAATAAACAATTAAAAACTAATAATTAAAAATTAAATAAGGAAATTATGAACGAACAATTCAGTATTGCAGGTAAAGTAGCCGTTATCACCGGTGCGGGTGGTGTATTGGGTGGCAGCATTGCCAAATGTTTCATGGAGCAAGGCGCCAAAGTAGTAGCCGTTGACATCCGTCAGGAACAACTGGACAAACGTGTAGAAGAACTGAAAGCTTACGGTGAAGATGTGATCGGCATCGTAGGTAATGTATTGGATATCGCCAGCCTTGAAAAATTGGCTGATGACATCGTTGCCAAATGGGGACGTATCGACATCCTGCTCAACATTGCCGGTGGCAATATGCCGGGTGCTACGCTGGCTCCCGACCAGAACTTCTTCGACATGGACGTTACCTGCTGGGAGAAAGTGACTAACCTGAATATGAACGGAACCGTTTATCCTTCTATGGTATTCAGCAAAGTGATGGCTAAGCAAGGTAAAGGCTGTATCGTAAACGTATCTTCCATGGCTGCTTACAGCGCTATCACCCGCGTTCCGGGTTACTCGGCAGCTAAGACAGCCGTTGCCAACTTCACTCAATGGCTGGCAAGCGAACTCGCACTGAAGTACGGAGACGGTATCCGTGTGAATGCCATCGCTCCGGGTTTCTTCATCGGCGACCAAAACCGTGCCGTACTTATTAATCCTGACGGTTCGCTGACAGACCGCAGCAAGAAAGTTCTAGCCAAAACTCCGATGAAACGCTTTGGAGATATCAACGAACTGAACGGCGCCGTACAATTTTTATGTAGCGATGCGGCAAGTTTCGTGACGGGTGCATTGCTGCCGATAGATGGCGGATTTAGTGCATTCAGCGGAGTATAATTATCCTTGCTATTCAAAAAGCATTTTCAATTTTATTCTAAAAAGCTGCTTCCAAGAGGCAGCTTTTTTTATTGAGAATAAATATCTTTGTAGCAATTTCAATTTAACCTATACACTATTTCAATGAAAAACGAACCTTCTACCCATGTCCTGGGCTTGGCTCATCCTCCTATTCCCGTTGTACGCATCGGACTCATAGGCTTAGGCAATCGCGGATCACTCACGTTGGAGCGTTATATGCTCATAGAGCACGTAGAGATCAAAGCTTTGTGTGAGATACGCCCCGGGAATCTGGCAAAAGGGCAAACCGTACTGGCAAAAGGCGGATATCCCGCTGCAACCGGTTATACCGGAGAAAACGGCTGGCAACAGATGTGTTGCAACCCTGATATCGACCTCATCATTATATGTACGGACTGGCTGACGCATACCCCTATGGCCACCTACGCCATGAAGCAAGGCAAGCATGTCGCCATCGAAGTGCCCGCCGCCATGACCGTAGCCGAGTGCTGGCAACTGGTAGACACCGCTGAACGCACCCGCCGCCACTGCATCATGCTGGAAAATTGTTGCTATGATGCCTTTGCCCTGACCACGCTGAATATGGCAAGACAAGGTCTGTTCGGTGAAATCATGCACGTGGAAGGTGCTTATATACACGACCTGCGCTCCATGTACTTCAGCGATGAAAACCAAGGCGGTTTCCATAACCACTGGAACAAAGCTTACTGCATGGAACACACCGGAAACCCCTATCCCACTCACGGTTTAGGTCCCGTATGCCAGATCCTGAATATCCACCGGGGCGACCGTTTGAATTACCTTGTATCCATGTCCACCCACCAAGCGGGAATGACGGAATATGCCCGTCGCACTTTCGGCAAAGAATCCCCCGAAGCACAACAGGCTTACCTGTTGGGAGATATGAACACCACCCTCATCCATACCGTCAAGGGAAAAACCATCCAACTGCAATACTGCACCGTCCATCCGCGCCCTTACAGCCGTTCGCACACCATCTGCGGCACGCGAGGCTTTGCACAGAAATACCCGGTAGCCACAATCAGTCTGGAAGATGCGCATAGCGGAGGGAGGCTCGGTACAGCCACCGGAGAACTCTTGCAACGCTATCAACATCCTTTTACAGCTACCATTGGCAAAGAAGGCACCCTCAAAGGTGCCCCAAACGAGATGAACTATATCATGGATTACCGCCTCATCTACTGCCTGCACCACGGACTTCCTCTGGATATGGACGTTTACGATGCCGCCGAATGGTCGTGCATCACCGAGCTTAGTGAGCAATCGGTACTGAATGGCAGTCGCTCGGTAGAAATACCCGACTTCACGCGGGGCGCATGGAAGACTTTTCCCAGCGTTTCAAGACAGGAAGAAAAACAGATAACACTCTAATAACCATAGCATTGCATTTACCAATCATTTTTCTCTTAATGTAAAAGCATTTACCGCAGGATGTAACGGCCTTTACATCATATTGTAACGACCTTTACATCGGTATGTAACGACCTTTACCTCGGTATGTAACGACCTTTACCTCGGCATGTAAATAGAGTTACCATGTGGGGTTAATAAAGTTACCCCAGCATGTTAATAAAGTTACCATTTGGAGTAATTGGTACTTTGCCTACATTAATTCAACTATAAACTCGCATTATTAATCTTTTTCGCTTATATTTGCAATGTACTTCACGACGGAGTACATTTTTTAGAATTTAGTTTAGTCTCCATACTGAAACTGCAACTTCAAAAATGGACAAGCCTAAACTGAAGGGCCATTCGTATGTTCAATAACTTACGATATGCGCACCTATTCAGTTTATTAGCTTGTCCGGGTTGTTGCAGACCTCAGTAGGGATAGTAAACTGTTTTAGGTGCGTTCCTTTTAACAGTATTGAACATGCAAACACCCATTATCAAATACTACAAAGTACTCACGAGACAAAACTCCCGATGGTACAAAATAATCTTGCTTATACAACAAGGAAAAACATCTGCCATGTATATTATAAAAACGCAGGATCGTGAAGTGCTTGAAACCCTCAGTTCAACATGCCTCAAAGAAGTAAGAGACAAAATACAGTTTGTCGGTAATTTAATACTCGGCAAGCATCAGTCCAGTCCTATCTATCTGGCATTCTATTGCAGATTTATTCATTTAGAGCATCAGCATTACTCATGCACAATGAAGAACTATCACATAAACTACATATTATAATTCAATTTCAAATACTATGAAATACTCATCACACCCCTGCAACAGAAGAAAACGAAATTTCTTCCTCTTTATACACATTGCCGCTTTTTGCATATACATGACATTGATTCTGGTACTTGCGATCCTTCGTGTTACGTTGGAAGAAAAATACATAGTGATAAATTCACTTCAAAAACAAATACAACAGTATAAAGAAATACCCACTACTCCCCTATCTCACGAATACAGGGAATGGTGGGATGAGTATGGCTTAAAAGACGATCATCGCTAATTTTATCTTTCAAAGCTTACCCATCCTTTAGAATATCTTTGAGCTGTTCAGTCCGGACTATGCCATACAGACTCCAAGGATTGATGCTGTAAGAAGATACTCTAACTGTTTACATCTGCAAAAAAACGTTCCTTTTCCTTGCATACTTTAAAAAGATGCATTACTTTTGCCGCCGTTAAACACAGTATTCACCCCTTTAAAACTGAAAGAAAGGGACTAATTTATGTTAGAACTATAATATCTCAGCCAGGACTAAGTTGACTCATCGGGATGATGGGGCTTTGCAATTTTCTTGATTAGTCCTACAATCACATTTATAATTTTATTATTATTCACTTCAATGCAGTGGACAGATAGCGCTGTATCTATCATCATCCCTCATGCATTGGGTACAAAACGCATATTGTACTGCCCCGCTTTGAGGCGGGCAGCCCATGCCGTATGCATACACATGAAAAAGAAAATATGGGAATACGATTAAAAGATTTAAGTAAGCTGGGATATAGAGACAATGTAGCACGCAGTCTGGTAGTAGCCATCGTTGGCAAACATTGCAAGCACCAAAGCAAAGAACAGATTATCAAGACACTGAGCGACGTACTGGAAAACCCCGATACTTATAAAGAGAATGAGACATGGGGCAAACTGGCCGAACACCTGTCCCCCACGCTCATCGAAAAGAAGTTCACAGCATACGACTTGCTCGACGAGCCGTTGCCCTATAAAACCTATGGCGGCAAGTTCATAGAAACCCTCGCCAAACAGCAGATGAACTTGGCCATGAGGCTCCCCGTCAGCATAGCCGGGGCACTGATGCCCGATGCACATACCGGATACGGTCTGCCCATCGGTGGTGTACTCGCCACGGACAATGCCGTCATCCCCTATGCCGTAGGGGTGGACATCGGTTGTCGGATGAGTCTGACGGTGTTCGATGCCAAAGCGGATTATCTGAAAAGATACTCGCATCAGATAAAAGAGGCACTGAAAGACTACACCCACTTCGGCATGGAGGGTGGTCTGACCTTTGCACAGGAGCATGAAGTGACAGAACGGGAAGAATTCCGTTTAACACCTCTTCTGAGGGACTTGCACGGAAAGGCCATCCGCCAGTTGGGCAGCTCCGGTGGTGGAAATCATTTCGTGGAGTTCGGAGAACTTCTTCTGCAAGGAGAAAATGTGCTGGGACTGCCCGAAGGCAATTATATGGCATTGCTGTCACATTCCGGTTCGCGCGGACTGGGAGCAGCTATTGCCATGCATTACAGCCAGATAGCCCGTGAAGTCTGCAAACTACCGCGTGAAGCGCAACATTTTGCCTGGCTCGACTTGAACTCGGAAGAAGGACAGGAATACTGGATGAGCATGAACCTGGCAGGCGACTATGCCCGTGCCTGTCACGAACAAATCCACCTGAACCTCTCGAAAGCTCTGGGACTGAAGCCAATGGCGAACGTGAACAATCATCACAACTTCGCCTGGAAAGAGGAGATTGTACCCGGACTCACCGCCATCGTGCATCGCAAAGGAGCCACTCCTGCACAAGCTGGGCAAGCAGGACTTATCCCCGGAAGTATGGCAACTCCCGGTTACCTCGTAGCAGGTCGGGGAGTGGAAGAGTCGTTATGTTCCGCTTCGCACGGTGCCGGACGGGCTATGTCACGCCAGAAGGCAAAGGAGAGTTTCACCCAGTCGGCCATGAAGAAATTTCTCTCGCAGGCCGGAGTCACACTGATTGGGGGCAGCATCGAAGAGATGCCATTAGCCTACAAAAACATCGACCGGGTGATGCACCCCCAAGAGACATTGGTAGAAGTACAGGGCAAATTCATGCCGCGCATCGTAAGGATGAATAAAGAGTAAGAGGCTAGTATTCAGGAACCACTGATTTAAAGTAGATGAATGATTTAAAAAGAAAGGATCAACTTATGTTATCAGAAAAATATGGTCGCACGTATCATTATCCGTTTTCTCCCGGAACGACCAGTGACGACCGCATCAACCATACGTATTGGGAAGACATTCAACAGATAGAAACCCTGATACACACCGAAAAGCTGGACGGAGAAAATAATTGTCTGAGCCGCCACGGTGTATTTGCCCGTTCGCATGCAGCACCTACCACCTCACCGTGGACCAGGGAACTGCGCGAGCGTTGGGAACTCATGAAAAACGACTTGGGGGACATCGAGATATTCGGTGAAAACCTGTATGCCATACATTCGATAGAGTATCGCAAACTGGAAACACACTTTTATGTGTTTGCCGTGCGTTGTCTGGATCAGTGGCTGTCGTGGGAAGAAGTGAAATTCTATGCCGCTCTGTTCGAGTTGCCTACAGTGCCCGAATTACAAGTGGAAACAGTAGCAGGATTGACGCGGGAAACGTTACAACAACAGGTCGTCAATCTGGCACAAGAACCGGGTGTGTTCGGGACACGCGATCCGCAAACAGGCGCAGATTGTACCCGCGAAGGTGTAGTCACCCGTAATATAGGTGAATATCCTGTAAGTGAATTTGCCCGCAACGTATTCAAGTACGTACGCAAGGGGCATGTGAAGACCGATGAGCACTGGACACGCAACTGGAAGCGTGCCCGCCTCATCTGGGAAATAGGAAAGGAGGAATAAAATGAATTGGAAACTGACAGATAATAAAAATTGGGACTCACTGGAACAACAGTTCCGGTGGGTACAAGATATGAACTTCGTGATGCAGCACCATTTGCATCACGAAGAAGGTAGTGTGGCCGTGCATACCCGCATGGTACTGGAGGCATTGCAGCAACAGCCGGAATATCGGGCTTTGCCTGCACAGGAACAGGAAATATTGTGGACGGCAGCTTTACTTCATGATGTGGAGAAACGTTCTACTTCTGTAGATGAAGGAAACGGTATTATCACTTCCAAGGGACATGCCAGGCGTGGGGAATATACAGCACGCACAATTCTTTACAGGGATATTCCTACTCCGTTTCATATCCGGGAGAACATTGCTGCGCTGGTGCGTTATCATGGTTTGCCGGTTTGGATTATGGAGCGGGAGAATCCTGTGAAGAAGCTGTGCGAAGCATCTCTCAGAGTGGATACACGTTTACTGAAAATGCTTGCTGTGGCGGATATTCAGGGACGTATCTGCAAAGATAAGCCTGCATTGATGGAAGCTGCCGAGTTATTCGAGATGCTTTGCCGTGAACAGGATTGCTGGGGAAAGACACGAAACTTTGCAACGGGTCATGCCCGCTTTCAGTACTTTCAAGCGGAGGATGGGTATATAGATTACATTCCGCATGATAATTTCCGGTGTGAAGTTATCTTATTATCCGGTTTGCCGGGAATGGGGAAAGATCATTATATCCGTACATTGCCACAGGATATTCCTGTGATAAGCCTCGATGCTATCCGGCGAAAGTACAAAGTTAGCCCTACGGATAAGGTTGCCAATGGCAGGGTAGTACAGGAAGCGAAAGAAGAGGCTCGCAATTATCTGCGTAAACAGCAGGGCTTTGTATGGAATGCGACCAATACTTCAAAACAAATGCGCTCGCAACTGATTGATTTATTCATTACTTATGGAGCCAGAGTGAAGATTGTCTATATCGAAAAGCCGTATGAGGTATGGAGGAAGCAAAATCGTGAACGGGAATTTATGGTTCCGGAGGCGGTACTGGATGCAATGCTCGGGAAGCTGGAAATTCCGCAGTTGGGGGAGGCACATGAAGTGGTGTATTCTGCCTGATAGTAGGTATTAGCTACTGATAGTTTAGATACATCACTCTTTGTTTATCAATTGTTCCATTGCATTAATAAAGGCCTCAGCCCGTGGACGAAGTGTATTTACCAAAGCAAGATCACAATATGCAAAGTCACTATAATCACTTGCCTGACGTTTTTCAAATAGAAGACTAAAGGTTGCGCCATGATCTAAGCTCAAATGCCCGGTGCGAACAAAATGCATAGAAAGTTGTGTCTTCACGCCATTATGTGTATTGGCTTCTATCTTACTGCCTAACAGCAATGCAGAAGCAGCATAATAGCAGGCATAATAAAGACGGTTAACGGCTGCATTATAATAACCGCCTGCAGTGTTATAATCAGCTTCTTTCAGGGTTTCGTAAGCACGTTCCAAACGATAATTCACAATGGCGGCACGACTTTCGGAATCAAGTTTTTCTTTCATAACACGATCCCTTCCTTCATTACATTGATGCTGAATGGGGTCGTGATTCTTTCCCATACACGACGCAATACTACCATCGGACTGATAATCACCCCGGTCTCCACTTCCACTTCATACAAATGACGGGTAATCTCCAATTCACGTTCAGGTGCCAAATGATCACCATCCAGCAATATAAGTAAGTCTATATCCGAATCTACCTGTGCATCTCCCCGAGCTTCGGACCCATAGAGAATGGTCTTTGCATCAGGAGCAATGCGATGCACTACTTCTGCAATCCGGCGAACAATATCAGGTCGTTTCATAACTTAATCTCCTATTCTCTTATTACACGACAAAGATAACAATGTTTTCGGAAATACAACTTACTACAATACAATACTTACCGAGAAATACGGCGCTATCTGGAAACAAGGATCATATTCCCTCCCCATCGCCTTAAAGAACGCTGACAAGCTTCTGCCATCATAATAAGCATTGCGTACCGCATTTATCCCCACCATAACAGGCAAAGAAATGTGCTTGGAAACCTTGAATTCAGGACGGAACCCTACCACAATGTACTGGTGCGTAAAAATCTTATCAGCAACATTCAACTCTGTCAAAGCCATCTGCCCACCCATTTCCGTAATGAAACTGATGCTGAACGATATAATGCAGGAAGCGCCATAGGATAACCGAAAGCATTGTTCAATGCCAAACCCGCACCCAGTTCCAGATTAGGGAATATACGCCTGACAAAGACCAATCCCGCACTTCCCAATACGTTCCGGAAACGTAAATGCGAATAGCCTACACAAATTTAATCAGCAAATAAATTTTAAGTCCACCCCTCACGAACAATAACCTTTTGAACAAGTATTCAAAAAATTAGATTTATCTTTGCGCCGATTTACGGCCAAAACACATTTATCATGAGAAAGCTTGTTAAATTAGTTATAACCCATACTTGCGTATAAAGTCAGATGAAGAAGATTGTAAATGTCCCGTCAAAGCAAAGCCTTCTCCGGGAAACGAGAGATTATGTAATGATCGCCCTTGGATTAATTCTTTATGGTATAGGCTGGACAGTATTTCTGTTGCCCAATGACATCACCACCGGAGGAGTACCGGGTATTGCTTCTATTGTTTATTTTGCCACAGGCTTCCCTGTGCAATATACGTATTTCAGCATCAACTTAGTCCTACTGTTGCTCTCTATCCGTATTTTGGGATGGAAGTTCAGTATCAAAACCGTATTTGCCGTGTTCACACTAACATTTTTCCTGTCCGTGATACAGAAACTGGCAGAAGGAGTGGTGTTGCTGCACGACCAGCCTTTCATGGCGTGTGTCATCGGTGCATCCCTCTGCGGAGGCGGCATAGGCATCGCTTTTTCTTCCAACGGTAGTACAGGTGGAACAGATATCATTGCCGCTATCATCAACAAATACCGTGACATCACGCTGGGGCGTGTAATGCTGATTTGTGACCTGATTATCATTTCTTCCAGTTACTTTGTATTGAAGGATTGGGAAAAGGTAGTTTACGGTTATGTAACCTTGTACATTTGCAGTTTTGTTCTGGATCAAGTAGTGAACAGTGCCCGGCAATCCGTACAGTTCTTTATCATCAGTGAGAAATACGATGAAATAGCCCGGCACATCAATGTATATCCACACCGGGGCGCCACCGTCATCAATGCTTCCGGATTTTATAGCGGTAAGGAACAGAAGATGTTGTTCGTACTTGCCAAAAAGCGCGAATCAACGATTATATTCCGCTTGATAAAGGATATAGATCCAAACGCATTTGTATCACAAAGTGCGGTAATCGGAGTATACGGAGAAGGGTTCGACAGAATAAAGGTGAAGTAGCTACGAGTTACGAGCTACGAGCTACGAGCAACAAGTCCCTTTCGGAATAGTAGCAGTGCGCAGCTACTCGTTACTTGTAGCTTGTAGCTCGTAACTACCTTCTTTCCAAACATACACTACAGGGCGGCGGAGATACGGCTTCAGTTTCTCTGCCGCTTCTTTATCCATATAGTCGGTAGTTGTAAAAGTAAAGGTCAGTGTATTGTCCTTTGCGGAAAGATCAGCTTTCACCAGCAACATATCTGCCTTTTCGCCGGCATCTCTCACTTCATAATCCATCACCGTATCGGGTAATGACAGGAAATCCTTCATTACAGGAGGAGTAAGGAAAGAAGAAGAAGGCAATTCTTCCCAATCGGTGGTATAGAAATGGACATCACTATCACAGGCTGGGGCACAAGCCGTAGATACAATACAGATTACTTTCGTACTGTCGCTCGTAGCCAGCAGTTTCATCTGCCAGGAACTTTGCGGTGTCATCTGGATACGGATGTAGTCGGAAGCAAGCTCCGTCATTTCCGATTTACCGCCAAAACGGTTCGTTACTTCCGCTTTCATCTTACTTTCAAGGAAGTCGATAAAGTCAGCACGGTTCACGGCAGTAAGCAACGGGCTAAGGCTATCGGGCATATTTTTGAAAAAGGTTTTAGCTTCCTGGGCCTGCAGAGAACACATCCAGACACAAGCCAAACACAAGAACATTGTCAATTTCTTCATCATATTATTTTTCTGTTATTCTTATTTTGCATTTTATTACCTCAACGCACTCTTCAGAGCCAGGAACATATCTCTCCAAGAAAACGTGCATCTGTTTCATCAAAGGTATTCAGGCTTTCACTATCTATATCGAGCACGCCCCACACCTCGCCATTCTCACGAATCAACGGAACAACAATCTCCGAGCGCGACAACGAGCTGCAAGCTATATGACCGGGAAATGCATCGACATCGGGCACTACCAACATCTCCGCCTTAGCCCATGCCGTGCCGCAAACACCCCGTCCTTTTCGGATACGTGTGCAAGCTATCGGTCCTTGAAAAGGCCCCAATACCAGTTCTTCTCCTTTCACCAGATAGAATCCCACCCAAAAGAAGCCGAAAGTTTCTTTCAGTGCAGCCGAAACATTAGCCAGATTGGCTATAAGGTCATTTTCACCTTCAATCAGGCTCTTTATCTGGGGCAGCAAGGTCTGATACTTTTCAGCCTTGCTGCCGTTGCTGATGCATAAATCTTCTGCCATAATTATACTCCTAAATACGCTCATCAATTCTTAGCTTCCGGCTCATCTTCCGTACCACCTTCAAATCACATATTTATTTAGGACAAAGATAGAAAATAAAAATGAGACTGAGAACAGAATAGAAAAAGCACACAGTTTTATTTCGAGTCTCGCACGCATCGGATCGGTCCTGCCACCGACTTTACATAATAAAAATAGAATTGGTATTCGAATATATGGAACAGACCGGCATCCTTATGGATATGCAAAATGTTCACTCGGTTATCCGTGTCCGTGGTTGCATTATGGTAGTTCCCACAACTGTTTGTACGAAAACCTCCTCCATCACCTACACGTGTTCCCTGTGTCGGGAAATAAGAAGTCGGACCGTCTTTCCACTTCTGCATATACATATTCATTCCATATCCATCCGAAAATTTATCATCATAATTGATACCACTCATAGATCCGGGATTGAGCCCCGTATTTGTAAACTCGAACCACAATTCACCCGAGGCAACCCTCCAGCCTGTAGGACAAGGGTCGAAAATAGATTTTTCCGTTCCGTAGTTATCGTATATATGTACATTATTAGTTTGGTTAATCGTATAAGCCTTCATTCTCTCGGAAGCCGACTCCAGTCCACCCCAAAGTTTGTTATCGCTTTCTCCTATTGGACACCAGTCTCCATTATTGAAATAATTGCTCTTTTGTTGTACGTAACTTTCATTTCGGTTAACATCGTTCGTTCCAGTGATAAAAACCGTGGGATTGGCGATGGCGTGTCTGACAGCTCCGGTCAGGGTACTCCCAATTACCGAATGGAACAGCTTGTTTTCATCTGTGCCAGATGTCTTATGTACTTCAATCTGGTTGGAGTTGTCATAATGCAGATCTGTATGTTCGTCATTATAATCATGATGTTCGCTTACAACATTGCGTAAAGGAGGGAACGGATCTTTTCGTCCCCATTGATACAACATGCCGAAAGCCTGCGTCATTTCATCCGGATACCGATGGAGACCAGTTCCTATACCTTTCTGATTCTCGGCCAATGCACCGAGGTTACATGACATGACGGCATAACCCTGAATACGCGGCTTCTCAGGATAGATACCATTATTATCCCAGTCGTATGTGTAATAAGTAACAGCCCTGCCGAGATTATCCGGCTCGTGGTCTGTAACCCAGATGTGCCAAGACCACAGAACGTCTCCCTTGCTATTGTAAGCACCGATCAAGGCATTACCTTTCTTTTGCGTTCTAACATAGATTTTCTGATGAATGTCGCCTGTATTCTCACCGAGTTGCACCAATGTTCCATTTGTATTATCACCAATGCAGTCTTTGGTCTGCCAGATAATGCCGACACTGGCTATTTTCAGATTCTCGTCATGAGGACTTAAATAGTCTGCAAAATTATACCCGCCTCCTGTCTCTACACGGTAGTAGGGCTCGAAAGACAGAAAACCGTTTGGTTTTACTACAAAGCAGTTGGACGATGGATTATTTTGGCCTTTCTCTCCTGTAATAGTCAACGTCATGCGATAAACCTGATTACGTTGTATATTAAAATTATTGAGTGAGTTTCCTCCGGGATAAGCGGCATAGAGATATTTTTCACCACCTATTTCGGCGGTTACATCTACCACAAGTGCATTAGTGGGAGCTGCATCAGACTTGTTTCCACCCTGATTTTCTATTTCCCCTTGCAGATTCTCTGGAACATAAAAAACAGCCCATTCTTTATCTTCACTCTTTTCCAAGTCCGAAGCAGCAAAGGCTATGGAACTGAATGTCGTTCCATCAGGAAATGGAACCGCATTCATCGGCTCTCCATTTCCATCGCCGGCAAAGGTTTCTATCCGGCAAATATTCGGAATTTGCCTTACGTTGACATTGTTCAGCTTCATCTCTGCCTTCAGCATCTCTACCTTTACTTTAAGTTTGGCATACATACGCGTAACCGGTACTGTAACCGTAATGCCTGTTGTTACTTCCACCTCCTCACTTGCTCCGACCATTGGTATCGACACCTTATCTATTGAACGTAATGGGAAAGCGGTAGGTAAGGTTTGCTTCTTCAGTTGCTCCAAATTCTTAAACTTCTGCCATGAAGTATCCGTGTCATCGTTAACCCAGTTGTCATACCCCGTATTGGTTACAACATATACGAAGGACGGAATTCCGGCTTTCAGATATACAGGCAAATCTTGCAACATTATCTGGTCAGTGATAGTATAGTAACGCGGCTTTATCAGCAGTTCTTTCGTAACTGCATCATACTGAAACACCCAAATATTGTGTACCTCTTTTTCTTCCGAAGTCTCATTCTCAGGTATATTGCTCGGTATAGATGCCCTTGTCTCTGCTTGTGCTTCAACGGCAAATGTATTGACCGACAAATCCAATACGGCTTTCGTCAGTTCTCCCTCATTAAGGACTGGACTGTTTGTTCCATTTGTCTCCGGATGCAGTTCTTCCGTACAACCCTCTATTGTGATAATTACCAACAGAAGTATGAATAATAAGAAGTAGTGTTTCATATCAGTCAAAAGTATATTCGTTATCATAAGCATATTTCCATTCTTGCACGTTCACCATGAGTCTGCTATCTCGGACAGTAATAGTGAAACGGTAAAGATTGTTGCGGGCAATGTTGAAACGCTTGGCATTGTCGTTGCTATCCGTCTTTCCGCTCTCGTCATAATTTGCGAAATAAACCCTATGCGGTTCGTCCTCATCAGTCTGAGCATCGAACCTTACTTCAATACACGAGTATTTGTCGCCCGCATCGATGTTCCGGTATTCGGACAGGTAGGCAATCCATTTCTCATATTTATTTCCGCCAGTATCCATCCATTGGCTTGCAAAGCGGAAATCTTGTATTTTTTCTTCCACATCGTTACCATCTTCCACAAGGTGTAAACCACTAACGTAATCGCTGTTCCACTCACCACTATGATCGTAATCGTCCTGCGAAAAAACATCTTTCGGAGCACAATATCCCTTTTTATTATAGCGATGAATCTTCACCTCACTAAACGATAAATCAAAATGTTCGTCCGTCTTAAGTATCACCTCTACCTTTGCCACTGCACGGAGCAAAGTGACAGGCTCAGGCAGCAATGTAACCTCTCCAACCTTAAATTCTATATTATTGTATTCGTGAACACCATAAAAAGGAACTAGTCGTTCCGGTCCCAACTCGAAAGAAGAAAAACTGCCAAACTGCCCCCATTCGGCGTCGCAGACATCCGCAAGTAACGTTTCTCCAGCCTGCATTGTATCGTCACCATACTGCGGCCAATTGGCAAGCACAACCATCTTGAAATTTTTATGATTAACCAAAGATGTAGGCGCTTTGCCAAGCACACTATAATCCCTGTAATCGCTTCCTTCAGTCACCACGAAGCCATCCGGTTCAAAACGGGCGATGAACTTATTATCGGAGGTAAAGAAATAAATCCTGTAGTTATTGTTCTCTACATCTATGTAGTTCTCATAGGTTTCTCCAACCTCATAACCTTCATCGGTCTCCAAACTCCTTATAGGTAATCTGAAACCGATACTAAGAGCTGTTCCCCTATCGGATAGGCTGAAGTTCTCCGTGTCATGGCTACACGAGGTACCCCACAACACAAAAAGTGCCAGAATCCCCGTGACAATATATCGTACTACATTCTTCATTCGCATTCCTCCTATCACAGTTCACTGTTTTGCAGTACAACTTTCCAAGAATTGATATAAATATAGGTATCGAGCCAGTGATCATCTTCATCGAGGAAGAACACCATGTCATGCATGTCCTGCCTGTCGAGATACTCCTGATCGTCCATATTTCGGTGATAGAAGCCCTTCACTAGTAAAGCATAGTCGATAAGAGGGATGGAGAAAACCGTTTTTCCCGTTTCTTTATTGGACACGGTGAGCCGTGTCTCCTGCCCTTTCACAAGACGCGGCACAGTCAGTTCGGCTATAGCCGCACTGAAGGCGGCGCGAGATGTGGATCGGACAGCTTCGGAGCGGGTGTCCATACCAACTTCCCCGGCGTCGGTGTGCCATGCGTAGAAAGTCACCAGTTCATCGGGCAACAACGTGTTGTCCCAGTCCATACTTCCGTTAGTGTCGGTGATGGTGAAGACAAACTTGTCTTTGTCCACAGCCTCTCCCGAAAGGTGCTGTAACACCACTCGCACATTGTTGGTGTTCTTTACCAACGGTACAGTATAAGTGTACGTACCTTCGGTTTTACCGAACGTCTGTTTCGGAAGCCACCCATAGAATAAGCGGTCAAGATCTTCGGTAACGAATGCTTGGTTCCCGATATCACGTTGTCTCCCAAGCGTACAGGTCAGTTCCTTACCAGCAGTTGTTTCGGGTATCGAGAAAGAACCTTTGTTAGTAGTACCACACCAAACAAGTAAGTCGTATTCGCCCGGTTCTACATCTACAGTCATGGCATAGCCATCGGCTGCAAGGGCTTCTCCTTGTTCAGTACGTTGCCAAACCACCCTACCATCGACATCAAGCAGGTAAAGTGTCACGACATTCACCTCGTGAGCAAAAGCATCGGCAAACTTCATGTTGTAATCATAACAGAACTTCACACGGTAATTCACTGAGCAGTCACCCTCACCGTCATAGATTAAGCCGTCGCAGGCATATAGAATCGGAGTCCAAGCGATAACTGCCAGTAACTTTCCGATTGTTTTTCTTATGTAAGAGCGTATATCCATTTGACTTAAATTGTTATATTTTATATATGCTGCGGAAAATACCGCAGAGAATTTTCATTTTCGATGGGAAATGGCAAATATACCTTTTCCGGTTCCGTCCTCTCTTTGCACCGGAACGGAAGTGCTTTTCTAAAACCATTCCATGTGGAAGTCCCTCATGGAATGGTTGTTTAGAAAGACAACGTTTTTTTTCATAAAGAATTAAAGTTCAACATCTTGGCTAACAATCTTCCAAGATAGGATATTAATTTTTGCCCCAACGTAATAAATGTCACCATCCGGATCGTCACCGGGAACAATTTTTTCGTCTCCATCAAAAATTCCCTTACCTATCTTCTCTAATTTGTCAACGGTAACTACGTAGTGGTGATTACGCACCACGCCATATTTGGCTTCCGGAATAATTCCATTTTCCGTAATAGCGCCATTGTTGAGGTGCTCAATGGGAATGTTGTAGTACATCAATCCACCGTTATAAGCGGTAGCATCTGCGGAAGCAGTGGCCAAATTATCATTAAGAGTGGTAATGATTTGTTCTGAGTAAGCGGAGCCGTCTCCTGTATATAATGAGGCTCCATTCTCATTCGTAAATACCACTTTCACTTTCCCATCGCCCACATTCTCCAACTTCACATACTCTTTACCAATCTGAGTATATTTTGTGTTGCCTTTATCATCTTGACCATCTTCATACCACACGTTCAGTTGATTTTTTGTCTGCAGTATGCTGAGCACGTATTCGAGGAAGGAGTCTTGTTTGAAAAGCACACCATTGTAACGTACGAGGTCAAGTGCATTTCCGTTTACATCGCAAACCTTGGCTTTTAACAGGATACTCGTAACGGCAGAAGAAAAATTAGTAGTAACAATGGCACTTGTATTGGTGTTCTCTGCACAATAGGCAGAAGTTCCCAATTCAGTTAAGCCATCCTCCAAGTCGACATAGTTCAGATATTCGGAATTGTCAGAAACCGCTGCCGCATTTTCAGGATAGCCAGAAAAACCGTAGTTGAATGACTTACCCCAGTGGCTACGGTAATCGATTGTTCTATTCCACATAAAGCCCAAGTCATTATCTGCCCAAGCAATATCTATGTTCTTGACCATGTGCGATTTCTTCGCTGTAGCATTCAATTTCCATCCGAGCAATTCCACATAAAGGTCTTCCGAAGCGATATTATCGCTTCCGGCTGAGTTGTCTTCACCTGCCACAGTGACTTTTATCGGATAACGCCCATTTTCATCCTTTTCGAGTTCACCGGACACATTCAAAGTTACCTTGGCCGCCAGACGCTCTACATATACGGTCACCGTATTAGTAATCGCACTCACATCCGTCATCGGCTCAAGAGAAAAATTTTCCTCTTTAACTTCTGTTACGAAATACTTTGCCCGATTGGTGTCGGTGTAGCTTGTAGTGCTCATGGTAAAGTAATTGATAGTACTGTTATTGATTGTTTCCGGATAATAAATACCTTCCGCATTATTATCCGCAAGCACTGTCTGCATTTCGTCAAGCGTTTCCCCATACACGAAATCATTCGGTTTGTTGAGCACCGCTACCATATACTTAGGATAGTTCTTCTTGTCCATTCCCTTCAGTACCACAACGTTATTACTTGTAAATTCAATGTTTCCGGCAGGGGTGGTTACCGAGGCGTTACCATTCGTCCAAACATCACCTTGTGTCACAAATACACCATCTGCATCATAAAAATAGAAGTAGGCATTTTTTACGGACTGCTCGTTTGTTCCGTACTCAAAGTCACCTTCTTGCGCTCTTGTAAGAGAACCTGCATCAGCAAGGCGGACATTAATATACGCCTCACTTCCTGCGAAAACATTCGGTGTATCATCCGGAATAACTCCTAATTCATCATTCGAACATGCACACAATGCGGTACACACGAACAAACCCAAAAAGAATTTATTCATCTTCATCATTTTTTGTAATCTAATTTTGTTAATAATATATTTTCTCGTTAACGTCTTCCTTTTTCAAGTTGCTCAAGCGTAATGCCAGCCTGTTCTAATCCGAGCGATTTCGCCTCGTTCAAGTAACGTCGGGCACTGTCGTAATCCTTTTGCCGGATGGCCAGTGCTCCCCGTGCATAAACAGCCTCGGGCGAATCATCTGCCTTGGCAAGATAACGCTTCGCGCTTGTGAGGTCACCGCGGCGCATGGCAGCGTTGGCAGCATTCAGGTTAGCAATAGTGTCATCCGGAAACATGCGTACCGCTGTCTCGAATACCTCAGTGAACTCATCCGTACCGGGTTCATACTCTTGTGCAGCGAGATAGAACTCATTCAGATCCAGTTTTTGCGGTCGCTCACACATGATTCGTTTTATCTCCTCCACATCGCTGTAACTGCGGATAGTATAGGCTATGCGATAGTCAGTGTGGCGTAACGCAGGATAACAGTTCTGTAACAGGAAACTGTATTCCATCGGATAATCACGTTTTATTTTCCACTCTTTGGCATCCGGCTCCAAATTACCGTCTATCAAAGTGACTATTTCCGCACGATGTGCAAGGTTCGACCGTTCCACGTAGTAACGCAATCCTGCCCAATCCTCCGGTTCGTAATCGGTCGTTATTACATCGCCTTCAAACCGGTAAAGTTGCTGTATGTATCTCTTCAATGCGGCAGTACGCCCGATAGCCAACTCTTTGTTATGCGCATAAGAACCTTCAGGCGAAGCATAACCTTTCAGCCATACTGAAGTGATAGTTATGTCCGTATCGTTTCGCACGGAGTCAATTGATGACTGTATTTTCCCAAGTTCGGCGGTGTTGCGTCGATAGTCCGGATAAATCATCGTTTGATCCACCGGAAAGTCGATGAATGCTGAGCCTTCGAGCGAATCCCTTTTTTCAATCTGCCCTTGCGGACGTACATATACCAGTTCAGGGAAAAACGCCTCTGTGTATCGTCCAAGCATACCGACCTGTTCTGCCAATAAAGTATTGCAACATCCATAGTCGCTACGATGTAGCAACAACACGGAGCCGTTCATCCATTCTGCATACGGTACTAAATTGTGGTATTCAATGGTATCAGGCTTCTTCGAGACTTTATAACTCTTTTCATCTTTACCTGATAACATGCTCTCTCCATTACGTACATAGAAGTAATAACGCTGTCTGCCGTAAACCCCTACCGATTGCAGGGCAAGCGAGTCGTTATCATTAACTAACCATGGCGTAAGAAGTACAGCACGATTTTCATCCACATCAAGCCCTGACAAATCCCAAAGCATGTCTATGGCAATGTACCCTCCATTACGTTCCATTTTAAGATTTTCCACGGAAACACCATCCACGATGTCCTGTTTCCGCATATCGATTGCGATCTGTGCTTCCGCTACCACAACCATGCCCCAAAGGGCTACTAGGATATATAATATCTTTTTCATCTTGTACACGATTAAAATACATAAACAAGGTTGATTACCGCTTTCGTCGGTCCCACATAATGGTGTGGTTTGTCCGTTTCTATCCTCTTACCGCATCCTAAACACTGGAAGCGGTCATAGCGTGTATAGGAATAACCAAAACCAATTTCCGCCTCAAGATTCCAATGCCTCCCCAATATCCACGCATAGCCATAAGCGATACCCGCGCCAACAAACCATCCCTGGTAACGGGTATCCTTTAGTTTACGAGCATCCGTACCAAGGAAATTGATTTTTCCGTCAAAACCTCCGATGTTATACTGTCCTCCATGAATGTGAGTACCTACAAAGTGCCCCGAGAAGCGATCGCAGAACCAGTATCTGACTTCAGGTTGAATAGCCCAATGTTTCCAGTGGCGATTGTGCGAAAGCATCCATGCATTGAACTGTCCCGTAACATCTAAAGTCCATTTAGAGGCGAGTCCTATTTCTATTCCCAAATTCGGATTCAAGAAAGCATCCGCCAGAACATTACTTTTGACAGCCACGTTCTGAGACTTGACACTCTGCGTCATGCCGGTAATGGTAACTACCAGCAAAACAAATATCCGTTTCATAATTCTATTGTTCATATTTTATGGCTATAGTTAATTATTACATTCCAAATTTTACAGTCTTTCCTTATATAGGTAATTTCAAGAGACCAGCCACGGTACCTCGCTTTCTTTCCGCACAAAGGAACAATGTATTTGTTATCGCATCATGCCAAAACGTATAAATCATATTGGCAAAATCGTAATGGACATTATACGCAAACTGCAATTTTGTATCGGACATGTCAAATCATCAAATCCAGAGTCATTTTTTAAGTGTACGGAGCCATTATTAACAGTTGCAATACCTATAAATGCAGTAAATTAGGCTATCTTTGTATATTACAATGTCGATGTGTATATCACTGTCTACCCAAACAATTTTAGTGTACCGGAAAAAGCCAGTGGAAATACACACTCGAAAAGAATAATTTGAATTCGATTAATATGGGAGCATTTGTCACATACAGCAACTTGATGACCTATATTTTACCAATATTTTGTTCGGCCATATGCTCGGTCTTTACCTTATTATTGACATGGAATTATCGCAATCTAGCCGAAAGGAAATTAAGGTGGATCGTGAGCATTTATTGTATCCTGATAGCCATATGGTGGTCATCTGCTTTATGGCATACTGTCTCTGATGAGCCGATATTCCTTCCGGTCGATATACCTTTTGCCTTGTCGTATATCTATACTCCCATATTGTTCTACAACATTGTTTATAATCTGACTTATTTTGAGGATAAAAGAAACTTTCCCATACTGAATTACCTTTGGCCAGTCCCTACATTGGTAATTATCCTGATAGTGGCAACCTGGATATCGCCTCCCAAGGGAGAGCTTTTTACCGGCTTATCGTTGTTCGAAGAATATACGGCGCTTTTCATATCCGACTTTTTAGTGCGGTTTATCACAGCGGTAGTCTATATTGTTCCAACCGGACTATTGTTATTGCGGCATTACAAGCGAACAGTACTTCAAAAAACCGATACAGATCGAAAATATCTCAGTATAAAATCATCGCGTTGGCTCATCGTGTTTTTCATACTTTCCATCGCTATATTGCTAATCGCTTTTTTGTCTTCGTTGGTTGGTCCAAGCCAATGGCTTATCCGGCTGAACGCATTATGCATTATGGCTCAAGAGATATTGCTTACATACCAAATCATCCGCAGGCAATATCTCTCTTACAAAATATCTGATTTGTTTCCAGCCAACGAAAAGAAAACCGAGAACAGCAGCCCGACCACCCAACAGCAACCTGCGCCGAATAATACGCACGGACTATTGAACAAGAAGGTGTTCGAAAACTATTTGTCTCAACAAAAGCCATACCTCAATCCCGATTTCAAACTGACTGACATGGCCGAGATAATGGGTGTAAACCGTACCGTCATGTCCAACTTTATCAATCAAACGTATGGTATGAATTTCAGGCGTTATCTAAACCTGTGCCGGATCAAAGAGTATCAGGCACTGATAGTGCATCCTTCAAACAAAGGTAAAAATCCGTATCAGGTAATGGCCATGGCGGGATTTAAAGATTCCAGACATTTCCAGCGTGCGATTCAACTGGAAAATATATATAAAGAACAGACTCACAAAGAACCATAAATAAACCAAAAGGATGAATCAAGATATCGGACGTGCTATAGTTTTTTCAATACCTGCAGTAAGTGCTGCGGTCAGCTTGATTATGATTTCGCTCGACATAACCCGCTCTTCCAATACGGTCAACCGAAAAATACATTACAGCATAATCACTGTATACTGTCTAATAATACTGTACTGGAGCGGACTGGTAATGTATTCCATCGCCCGTGACGCTTTCATAGCATACTTGCCTGTTTGCTTTTCCTCGTTTAGTTTTATTCCCATATTCCTGTACATGATCACCTATATTATTACAGGAGTAGGCGATCGAAAGCATTTCCCCACATACCATTTCATCCTTCCAGCATGTTTGACCGTAACTATCCACGTGATTGCCTTTACAGTACCGTTCCAGCAACGATGGAATGCCATTTATGACAACGGGGTAAGCCTGACAAGCGCAATTATTGACAGCACGTATATCATCTGTATTTTGCTGAGTATTTTATATTCCGGGTTGAGCCTGCTCCGCATAAAATCGTACAAACGTCAAGTTACCAATTATTCCGCTGATATCTACCGAATGTCGCTGGATTGGTTGTCCTTTATCATCATCTTCAGGGTCCTGTTGCAAACCTTACCGATAGCCGGATTAATATTGGGCATCGAACTATTCAATAAATTGGGGGTTATCTGGACATTCACAACATTACCAGCAGTCTTTACTCAGATTGTGTTGTGCCTGAACATTCTTTCGGAGAATTATGTGATCATCGAACCTATTACCGCCAAAGAAAAGGAAATGACCACGTCCGGAAACTATGCGCAACTGGAACGCCAGCGGGTTGAAAAGTATTTAGAGAATGAAAAACCTTATCTAAATCCGGAATTCAAAATAACCGATATGGCCAAGGATCTTTTTTCAAACAGGACTTATATATCTGCTTTCATCAACCGGGAATATGGTATGAATTTCAATCGTTTTATCAACAATTACCGACTAAAGGAAGTAGAAAGACTACAGTCAGAGGCTATACAAAGAAAGCAAAAAATATCCTCGACGGAAATTGTCATTCATGCTGGATTCAGTAATTATCGCAGTTATTTCCGAGCAAAAAAAATGGCAAAGAACGATCCCGTTTCCATTGATTAAAAGAAAATTTAAACAACCAGTAAGATACACGAATACAGGGATATAGAAACTAATCATCTGTATTCAACTTATTTACTTCCTAAATACAGGAAGAACATTCCAATCAATACTAATATGAGATCGACAGCCTTACTCTTTAAATTCTTTTCACGGAAGAAGAGAGCTCCGAAAAGGAAGGAGACAACCACACTGCCGCGGCGTACCATAGAAACGATGGAAATCATGGAGTCTTCATAGCTCAGGGCATAGAAGTAGGCAAAGTCAGCCGCACTAAGGAAGACGGATATCAGGATGATAGTCCAGTCCCAACGGAAAGGAGTACTTTCTTTTCGTTTGGGATACCATAGCAAAAGGATGATGGGGCACATGATAAATACCTGATAAACATTGTACCACGATTGTACAACCATAGGATTGAATTGCTTCATCAGATACTTGTCATACAGTCCGCTGATAGCACCGGTGATGGCGGCAAGCACAATGAAATAAATCCATTTGTTATGCTTGAAGTCGATGCCCTCTTTCTTGCCGGAACGGCTCAGCATAAAGAAAGAAAGTATGGCAAGCATGACTCCGATCCATTGATACAGGTTCAGACGTTCACCGAATATCAGCATGGCCCCCACGAGTACCATTACAGGGCGGGTGGCATTAATCGGTCCTACAATAGTCAACGGCAAATGTTTCATACCGAAATAGCCGAATATCCAAGATGAAAGAACGATAAAGGACTTGATAATTATAAACTTATGTACTTCCCAACCTACTACAGGCACATCAAACATTGTTCCGTTAAGGACCGGAGTAAAAGCGGAAATCAATATGAAAGGAAGAAATACCATACTGGAAAACACTGTGTTCAGAAACAGAACGGGAAGCACAGCATTGTCACGCAATGATTTCTTCTTAAATGCATCATAAAACCCCAGCAAGGCAGCTGAGAGAAAGGCGAGTAATAACCACATGGTTCTTAGTTAATTAATTGTTAGTTATTCAGTTATTATCTGCGATGAATAATTCCTCGGGATATGTGACATCTACCAAAAACAAGGCATTACCCGGAACGGAAGTACCAGCCTTGCAACGGTCTTTCTGTTCGATGACACGCCGGAAGCCTTCAACGGTGAGCTTGCCACGGCCTACTTCAAGCAGAGTACCGACAACTGCACGAACCATATTGCGCAGGAAACGGTCCGCCTGAATGGTAAATACCCAGGTTACATCATCTACCTGCGTCCAAGCGGCATGCATAATGCGGCAATTGTTCGTTTTTACGTCCGTATGCAGCTTGCTGAAACTGGTGAAGTCCGTATAATCAAACAAAATACGGGCAGCTTCGTTCATTCGCTCAAAGTCCGGCGCTTGGAAAAGACGGCAACGATATTGACGATTAAAGGGAGACTTTACCGTAGTCACGTAGTATTTATACATGCGGGCTGTTGCATCAAAACGGGCATGCGCATCGGGCTTCACTGCACGGATACGGTAGATAGAGATGTCCGGTGGCAGAAGGCGATTCAACTTGTCGGTAAAAAAGACAGTATCCAATGGTTCATCACTATCAAAGTGGGCTACCATCAGGGAAGCATGCACACCGGCATCGGTACGTCCGGCACCGATAACCTCTACTTCACGGCGCATCAATGTGGCAAGTGCGCGCATCAGACACTCTTGTACACTGTCTCCGTTGGGTTGTATTTGCCAGCCGTGGTAAGCGGTTCCGTCGTAAGCTAAATAGATAAAATACCGTTGCATACTCTTTTGCTTTCATTTTTTCGGCTGCAAAGATAGTGCAAACCCAAAGCTGTACAAAATAAGCTTGCTTATTTTTAATGCTGAGGTGCAGCCTATCTTCGCTTTCAAGCAAAGATATTATAAAGCGGAAAAATGACAAGCAAATAGAGAAGAACTCTCTTTTCTTTTTTATACTTTTGTGCCCACATAAAAACAATTCCAAACAATATGCAACAAGTATACAGTAAACTTCCACTCTTATTTTTAGCAATAATCATCACCAGCACTTCCCTTGCCGGATGCAAAAAGAAAGATATGTCCCTCAAGTTGAATGAACCGAGAAACATCAAAGGGGTAATCAGCTACAGACGGACTTTCGGAGACTTGAATGAAGCACATTTAAATATTGCACAAGCCATAGGTATCGCCCCCATCGCTTCGCGCAAGGATGCAGAAAACATGAAAGAGAAATTGCATCATATAGAAACAAATGATTTATATAAGGTGGATTCCCTCACACACTCCATCCCTTATCTGATTCCGAGTGCAGCACAATTGCTCGATACCATCGGCAGCAATTTCCTAGATTCGCTTACGGCAAAAGGACTGAATCCGAATAAAGTCATCGTGACTTCCGTACTTCGCACCCAGGATGATGTGAAACGCCTGCGCCGCCGCAACGGAAATGCCTCCGCAAATTCTGCACACTTCTATGGTACAACATTCGATGTAAGCTGGAAACGTTTCCAGAAAATAGAAGATGAAGACGGACGCCCCTTGCAGGATGTCAGTGCAGATACCCTGAAACTCGTTCTCTCAGAAGTGTTGCGAGACCTGCGGAAAGCCGAGAAATGTTATATCAAATACGAATTGAAACAAGGATGTTTTCACATTACTACGAGAGGAAAGGGATAAAAGATTAATAATATTTCCCAATTCCACCAAACCCCGTTATTATTCTATTATCTTTCGTTTTATTGATAAAGTTGTTTAATCGCTTTTCAAATTCTTCCGGCCGTTTCCTTGCAGCTTCAATGTATGCAATTCGGATACGCTTATATGCATCAGAGAAAAGTTGATAATTTTTCCATGTGATCTTATCCTCTTTCAATCTGTCAATTATATCATCGGGGAAAACAAAAGGAACAGACAAAACATTTCGTATTTTATCTTCAAATTTAGGGTGTATCATTTTATTATCCAGCAGCCACTTAAGCCTTTCTTTATTGGCTTGCGAGTATGTACTTTTAGGGTTTCTGGGCGTGAAATGCTGAATTTTATGTTCTTTGTCAAGCGCCTTTATTGTACTGTCAATCCACTCGAAGCAAAGGGCTTCTTCAACAGCATCGTTGTAAGTAATACCTTTTTCGCCCGAAGATTTACCGGGAAATACAAACCAAATATCACTGGCAGTCTCAAAGTTGTCAGTCAACCACTTTCGCCAATCTTCTCTGTTTTCAAAATATCTTATCTCTGTTGACATAATACCTCCCCTCATTCCTCCATCATCCTCCACGCCAGTGGCAAGTAATTTACAATGTCCCCTGCCGTCATTCCCATCATTCCCTGCTTCTTGCAAGCGATGTCTCCGGCAAGGCCATGAACATACGTAGCCAGACAAGCAGCATCCTGCGGCGCATATCCCTGAGCTAACAACGCAAGCACAACGCCTGTCAGCACATCACCACTGCCTCCTGTTGCCATACCGGGATTGCCTGTCGTATTAAAATAGCACTTCCCTTTCGGAGTGATAATAGCAGAATACGCACCTTTCAACACAATATATACCCCTGCCGTCCGTGCCAGTTCACGTGCCTTCGTCAGCCGTTCATAAGAATCCTGACATTTTCCTACCAAACGTTCCAGCTCTTTGGGATGAGGTGTAAGTATGCTGCCTTTCGGCAAACGACCGATATAATTGCGGTGTCCCGCCAACACATTCAGTGCATCAGCATCCACCACCATAGGCGTCTGACAAGCATCTATCTGTTCCAATACCGCCGCCTCGGTTTCTTCCGACTTTCCCAGTCCCGGTCCGATGCCTACCGCCTGATAATCATCCGTATCCGTAGGACAGGCAAAACAAGTATCACTGGGATCCATTTCCGTCATTGCTTCCGGAACAGAAGTCTGCACAATCATATTGTTGCAATAAGGCACATGTACCGTCAGCAATCCTACTCCGGAGCGCAGGCAAGCCCTTGCGGCAAGTATGGAAGCTCCCGCCATTCCTTGCGAACTCGCAATAAGCAAAGCCCGTCCGAAGTCTCCCTTATGGGCAAACTTATTGCGTGTCTTCAACAAATACTCCATATCTTCCCCTTCCAGCAGGAAATAATCCGTATCCGTTTCCTCTATTGCATCTTCACTCAGGCCGATGTCCAGCAATTCCCATTCGCCCACGAACTCCTGATTTTCCGCAAAAAGAAAAGCCAACTTCGGCAATTGCAGAGTTAGCGTCACATCCGCACGGACAATATTCGCACGGACATTGAACGTATTTTCTTCTCCCATCAAGCCCGAGGGAACATCAATGGCCACCACCCGCGCCGGCGAAGCATTGATATACTTCACCACGGCAGCAAAACCACCGCTCAACGGCTTGTTCAGTCCGCTACCAAACAGTCCGTCAACCACCACATGGTCGTCCGTCAACACAGGCGGCACAAATTGTGAGGTCACTTCGTGGAAATCTACATTCTCCACATCCGCAAGTCGTTCTTTATTCGTCTCGCAATCGGGAGAAAGCTCTCCCTTGGTATTAAACAAATAAACCGAGACTTTATAGTCTTTCTTTGCCAGCAAACGGGAAACGGCCAATGCATCTCCCCCGTTATTGCCCGGCCCGGCAAATACCGTAAAAGGTGTTTTTGCATCCCAACGTCCGGCAATAGCTTTTGCCAATGCCTGCGAGGCACGTTCCATCAGGTCGATGGAAGCAATCGGTTCGTTCTCTATGGTGTAAGCATCCAACTCTTTGATGCTTTGGGTAGGAAATATTTTCATATCTAAATCTTCAAACTAATATTATTCATTAAATCCATTTTCTTCTTTTTCCGCCTCCTTGTCAGCCTGTTCCATTTTCTTCGTCAGCAGTTCCTTCGGGAAATAATACTTAAACGGAATCCGATGGCATCCCGCACGCTTCACCGCCAACGTCAACATGTGGTCTGCCTTGAAATACACACGCGACAGCCTCACGGAATGCGGCAACACATCTTCCGGATGTTCAAACCCTTTGCTCGTGACCGCCGTCTGAAATGAGCCGATGCCGCGCAACGTTACAGAATGCCCGTCACTCAACGCCTCTTCGATGATTTCACCCGTTGCGGCCAGAACAGCTTCTACCACTCCCCGATGAAAACCAGTCCGTTGCGCCACCTGATGTGCCACGTCCCGCTCCGTTTTACCGCCTTTCTTCTGCAATTTCTTGCCGACGGCATACCACAATTCTTTTCTTTCTCCACTCGATACATCCGCCTTGCGACGGACAATATAAGGTATTGCCATATCTTTGTTTTACTAATAGTTATCACCTCTTTATAAGATAGTCCTCGCTTCATTAAAGAACAGTGTTACCAACACCCGGGTGTTAGAATATCCGACACCCCCATGTTGGCACTACCAACATCCCCATGTAAGCACTCCCAACACCCGGGTGTTGGTAACAGAATTACTATAACAAAGGTAGACTATTTAATAGAGATAAACAAGAAAGAATTAAAAAAATCAATAGTATTTTCCATGCAAATATTGCATGTCCCGAAACAAGCTGGCTAAAATTTACCATCAAGACTGATAGAGACAGATAATCTTAATTAATTTTAGGAAACCACCCGCCATACATGGATAACTCAATAGACATCACAACCTAAATTATTTCAAGCTCCAAATGCATTTTTTACATTTTAAGATTCTAAATAGCACATTAAACAATATAAATTAGTAGATTTGTTTTCTTAATAGGAAATAGCATATTAGTAGAAACCTAAAGAGATATAGGTGTGATAAAGGCGACTATCTTATATGTAAAGTTTTAGCTGAGTATACTATGAAACATATTAGTAAAGTTATCTTAGTACTATTGTGTATTTTGCTGTCCTACCCATTTTATGGAATGGCACAAAACATAAAGTCTTTTGATTTTAAAGGAAACTTTTTCTATAATACAATTACTTCTATTGAACAAGATACGTTAGGCTTTATGTGGTTAGGTTTGGATAATGGCGTTTTTCTTTTTGATGGTTATTCTCTTCAGCCATTAATTCATTCAATGATAAGCGACCGTTATGTTAATTTCTTAAGCCACAGAAAAACAACATTGTATATAGGAACCAATGAAGGACTTTATGCCTACAACTATATAAATAACCAATGTGACCTTTGTTCTCCATTGTTGAAATCCAAAAATATTATAGCTTATCAGTGTAACAGCGATTATCAAGTTGTAGCTACAGACAGAGAGGTTTTCCTCTTTGACTATAACTGGAATTTCATCCACAAAATAACCATATATAAGGAATCACTGAATAATCATATTACCTCTATGGTGATTTATGGCAATCAAGAAGCCTTATTGGGTACAGAATCCGGTTTGGTGATCATTCATATTGAAAATGACGGTAAAACGAAGAGCAACACTTTATATAGTGGAGACAAAATTGTTCAATTATTTATTGATAGCCGCAATAAACTATGGATATGCCGTGGCGAAGAAATATTATATAGTAACATAGATACTTTGGATTCTGTGGGAATATCGGGATTTAAGCATATTGCCTATAATCATGAAGTTATCTCTTTCTTCGAATACGCAAATCAAGTGTGGGTGGGAACCAGGGGATATGGTATTTCCATATATGAATATGACCATAGCGGAAAGGCAGTCTTGAAAAATAAATTATTAATAGATAAATCAGGAGATAGCGAACTGAAAAACACTATTAATAAAATTTATAAAGACAAGAAATCCAGAATTTGGATATGTACATTAGAGGGAGTATATTTATACAATGATGAGTCCTCCAACTTTCATGCCATCAAGCATAGTAAAAATGGAAAGAATGTTCCATCCAGCAATATTATTTCTTCCATATACTGTGACAATGATTATTTATGGTTGGCCACATCCAATGGAATTAATAAGATAAAGTGGAACAATAAAAATGACTATACTATTACGCAATATGTTGACCGGAGAAATACAAATGACATAATGGCTGGCAACAAAATACAGTGCATCACCAAATTCAAAGATCAAACCTTCTTGATCAGCACAAAAAACGCAATCAAATTTTTCGATTCGGGAAGATGCCTTTTTTATGACGATCAATCACTGAATGTTGCATTAGAGCAATATGGAATGCGATATGTACGTTCCATATTTAAGGACTATTACAATAATATCTGGTTGGCATTCTCCGAAGGTGGGGTTGGTAGTATCAATGCTTCAACCGGCAAATTCACCAGATTAGACTATCCGGAAAAGGTGAAAGGCAAACACAGAGCCATTTGTAGGGACAGCAATGGAAACATTTGGCTTTCATCAGACAATGATGGGTTATATCGCCTACAACTGGACGATGATTTGAAAGTTATAAGTACAAAATTATACCCTAGAAATATGTTTGGTGGATCGTGGATAACGGCAATATATATAGACCATCAAAAAAGAATATGGGCCGGAACAGCAAACGGATTATATAGATACAACATTGAGCAAGATAAGTTTACCAGATTAGAATTCCCATATTCAAGAAAGAGTTCCTATATTGGGGCTATTATACAGGATAATATGGAGAATATATGGGCGGTTAGTTTACACGGTATTTATAAGATTAATCTAGAAGATTTGATTGTCTATTATGAATTGAATGTAAATCAAGATATTGTAAAGACATGGTATATTTTGGGAACATGCGTCAACCGCAATGGAGAAATATTCATAGGAGGAGTAAATGGACTCAACTTTTTTAATCCTACTCAATTGACACCAGACACTTATCCGCATAATGTCTATATATCCGGCATAAAACTTCTGAATAAAGAGAATTTTTCCGATGAGAAGAAAAATCGCTTGCACGAGATCAATAATTCGGGCAAGTTAGTGCTATCGTATAAAGATACTCAATTTTCCTTGTCTTTCAGCTCTCTCTATTATAAAGATCTGCTAAAAATAGAGTATGCCTATATGTTAGAGGACTTTGATAAAGACTGGATTATTACAGACGCATCAAGAAATAACGCTTCTTATTCCAATTTAACTCCCGGCACATACACTTTTAAAGTAAAATCAACTAATGCTTCGGGTATCTGGATGGACAATATACGGACTATTGAGATTGTGGTAGAAAAGGCACCATGGAGAACTTGGTGGGCCTACTCCTTATATGTAAGCATAGTTGCAGGCATTTTACTATTAGTTGTCCGAAACTTTAATTTAGGTTCTAAATTGCGGCACAAGGATGCTTTATCTAAGTGGAAATTAGACTATTACACTCGTTTGTCATATGGTTTTAAGGTACCCTTAACTCTGATTTATGCGCCTCTGCAATATTTACTAAAAAATTATGACCAGTTGACAAATACAGATGTTAAGCGTATGCTACATACGATGTCAGGCAATGTATTCAAATTGTCGGAACAAGTATCGAAATTGATGGAGTTCAAAAAAGTATCCTTGGGAGAATATGATGTACAGTTATCAAAAGTAGATATTATTCCTGTTATCCAAGGAATTTGTAATTTATTTCTAGATGAGTTTGCCACCAAACATGTAACTTATTCAATAGAAGGAAACGTGACTTCTGTTACAACTATCATAGACATAACTAAGATAGAAGTAGCTCTATATAATATTATGGAAGATGCTATTTCCTATATAATAGATAATGGTAGGGTTGAGGTGAAATATATGCTTGACTCCCATGATTACAGGCTGAACGTAAGTATTATTGCATCCCGAAGTGGAGAAGGTGAGTCTAATGTACAAGAGTTAAACACTCGCTTTTTAATTGCATACGATTATCTAAAAGTGCATCATAGCGAACTATCCATACGTAATATCGAAGGAAACCGGATGAGGGAATATATTTTCGACTTGCTATTAGGCGACTCTCATTATAGTGCAAGAGAAATGAAAACATTGGATAAAGCACAATCTGTATCGCTGTTATTACCTGTAACTGTTCAAAAAGATAGAACTGTGGATGAATTGAATATTGATTCGGATAAAACTTTGCCAGTGATTTATCTGTATGAGGGAGACAAGGACATAGACCTCTTCATAAAGTCTGTTTTTCAAAATAAGTTTAACATATCACTAAACACAGCTGCTACCGACATAAAGCACATACTCGACAAAATACCTTCTCTAGTTATTTTTGATGTGGTGAAAGAAGACGACTATAAATTTGAGTTATGTCGCAAAATGAAGGAATACCAGATATTATCAGCAATACCCGTCATTTTCATTTCCTCACTTTCTTCTGAAATAACGGAGCAGAAGGCATATGAAGCAGGGGCTGATGTGTTTATTGCAAAACCATTCAATGTAGCTAGCCTGGATGCAAGAATAAGACAGCTGCTTGATGTACGTACGGCAATCAAAGAGAACATTCGGAAAGAGTTGATTATAGATCCTAAAGAAGTACTTATCACATCAGATGACGACAAATTCGTTGCTAATATCATCAACGTTATAGAAGATAACATAGCAGATGTTGAGTTTAATATTGATAAATTGGCTAGTTTATTAAACATAAGCCGTTCTACTTTATATCGAAGAGCTATGGAAATCACGAATTTGTCACCAAGTGATTTAATCAGAAAAAGGCGCATGCGACGGGCCGCAGAGCTGTTAAAACAAACTTCCCATCCTGTCTCAGAAATATGTTATATGGTGGGATATTCAGATCAACGCTATTTCGGACAAAGCTTTAAGAAAGAGTTTGGTATGACCCCGAAACAATATTCTATTCAGAAAAAGGTATAGAAACAGAGTTTGACATCCGCAGATATTCTTCAGATATAGCAATTATTTACTATTATAAATCTGTGTCATCTGCGGATGAAATATCATATAGATACTCTTTTATTTTCTTTTTTTATTGGAAAAACTCTTATTGTGGAAAGTCTTTTTCAAAATCAGAAAGATTAATCCAATCTGCCGGAACTCGCTCTCCGTTCCTTATCCTGTGCCAAAAGTCATGGGCTTCGCTGGTGTCCGGATATTTATCAAAGATATCCCCCTTATTATACATTCGCGGATCTTTTTGATCCAATAATCGTCTGGTCATTTCTTCTTCCATTCTATCTTTTATGCAAGCATATTCCTTCTTTTGAATCAAATTGACCATGCAATTAGGATCCTTTTTTATATTATATAATTCCTCCGTTTCCCGTTTCCCAAAAGACAGTTGCCATAAATATTTTGTTTTGGGATTATGACGGGCTTTCAGGATCTCAGTTTTAGTAGGGCTACCGTCCACATTCATATAACCTGTTTCAGGATCACCTGCAGGCCAGCGTTCAGGTTTAAAGTTTTTAAGGTAAAGGAAGTCTCCTCTGATCAACCCACGGATAGGATATCCCTGATCATTGGGGCGACCTACATCATGCCGTTCTTTACCAATCATTACGTAATTACGGTCTATCCCTGTGTTTTCATCTTTCAGCAAGTCAACAAAGTCTCTTCCAGTGATAGCTTGCATCCCTGATTGCATTTCACTTATACCTGCTACCTTCAAAATAGTAGGTGCCAAATCTATGACACTGATGTATTCATTGATCTGTCTTCCCGGATTTCTTATCCCGTTCTTCCACATGACTGCCATTGGGATATGATTGGAGTTATAATACTCCTGTCCTTTACAACGTGGAAAAGGCATATTATGATCAGAAGTAACAATTATAACAGTATTGTCAAGTTCGCCTATTTCCTCTAAAGACTGAAGTGTCAGACCTAAATGTTTATCAAAATGCTCTACTTCCACTGCATAATCCAGCATATCTCTTCTCACAACCTCATTGTCTGGCCAATAGGACGGTACAGAATCAATATCATTGATATTCTTCCCAAAGCGCTTAGAAGATTCATACTCATAGCCACGGTGCGGTTCAAGTGCTCCATACCAAAAACAAAATGGCTTAGACTTGTCCCAACTCTTTAGAAAATCGTTAAAATTGGCTGCATAATCACAATCAGAAATCCCCGTAGTTGGAGGCGTAAGTTTACGTTTGTTCCATACCTGCCCGGTGAGATTTCGGTTCTCACCTCTTGAATTGACAGCATATCCAGGTCCCCAACCCTTTCCCGTACAGCCTACATAATATCCATTATCAGCTAAAGCTTCCGGATAGGATTTAAATTTCTCAGGAAAGTTCGGCCAATGATTACAGGCTTCTTCCAACTGCCATGAATTTCTACCTGTAATCATAGCAGCACGTGAGGGTGCGGATTTGGCATTACATGTATACATATTATTAAATAAAAGTCCATTGCGAGCTACAGTATCAAATGCAGGTGTATTTATCCATGGAACCCCATAAGCACTCATATGACCTGCATCATCAGCTACACAAAACAAAATATTGACCCTAGGCGCAGTCTGTGCCGTCGCAATTGATACTTGTGCAATAGTTGCAACACTTAGTAAAGAAAGTATATGAATATTCATTGTCAGATATTTAAAAGTTAATGTTTTTATAGAATTCATTTATTACATACCATGCTTTTTTGCGATATCCTTGATCTGAAATTAACCCTTTTCGATTCCAACCATTTTGATTGAGCGGGTGAAAACGATAAGGAGAACGAAAATCAAACAAAATCCAAGGGGCTATACCTGTCAAATTAGGAATAGAGATAAACATTTCTAAATTGTCCTTATATAGCCGTTCCTGATATTCTTCACTCCAAGAACTCGCAACTGTAGCATCTCCAGACTGGCCGTATAATGCTTCTCCACCAAATTCGGAAATAAAAAGCGGTTTATCTGGACAGATATTCCAGCTAATCTCAGACGGCTTAATTGGCCACGGATGATACCACCCCATGTATTTATTGATAGATACAACGTCCAGATATTCTGTAAGTGTATCCTCCAACTCAAATGTTTGGGTATCACCATTCCACTTCACCTTATCAAAAGCAGCAGTAAGCAAACGGGTGGTATCCATCTTTTGACAATTATTTATAATTTCTTTTAGAAAACTGTTACGCGACTTGGAGGGACTGGTTTCATTAGCAATTCCCCAAAATGTCAAAGCACATCTGTTTCTATCTCTCATTATCATTTCAGAATGCATAGTCAATGCTTTCTGCAGAGTTGCTTTACTAGTGAAATCTATATTTTGCCAAAGTGGTATTTCTTCCCAAAGCATGAAACCCATTTTTTCAGCCAATCTTACGATGTACTCATTTTGAGGATAATGTGCCAGTCGTATCAAATTAGCTCCCAATGACTTTGCCTCGGATAACAGAGCTACTGCGTCTTGTTGAGAGAAAGCTCTACCTTGTCTCTGAGCTATTTCTTCATGAAAACTGATACCCTTCATAAAAACAGGACTACCATTCAGATAAATTTGTTTCCCTTTGACATAAAGATTTCTAAATCCGAGTTCTTCTTTAATAGTATCGCTGCGAGTAGCCAGTTGAACCAGATATAGCTGAGGCGTTTGCGGTGACCACCGTTGTAACCGCTTAACTTTTATGGAAGTCTGCGCCATACCTGTACTATCTGTGCTCAACTGTCGAAGTACATTTAAAGCGGGAATAGTAATTCGGATATTTTCATTTACACGCTTTTCAGAAAGTTGTACTTTGACATGAACCAGATCCGGCTTATATTTGTCTAACTGTATAAAATAATGATCAATATATAGTTGGGGAGTTTTCACAATCATAACATTCCGAGTTATGCCACCATAGTTCCACCAGTCATAGAGTAAAGCAGGTATCGCATCTTTATTTCTATAGTTATTAACCTCCAATACAAGAAAATTGTCTCTAGAAACAATATAGTCTGTTATATTTATCTGAAATGGAGTAAATCCTCCTTCATGCTCCCCCACTTTGGTTCCATTCAGATATACAGTGCATTGGTAATTTACTGCCCCGAAATATAGAAATACATTTTCGTCAGAACTCCTTTTTATACTGAAATGCCTTGCGTACCATACTGTACCTTCATAATATTTTAATTCCGGATATTGAGAATTCCAGTCACCCGGTACATTAAGCCGTACTCCTCCTTCAAAAGCATATTCTTTGAAATCGGACTTACTTTTTAAAGGTTTATCCTTATAGATAGAGTCTTTATGCCCATGCAGATAAGGATCTATGATTACATCCCATTTCCCATTTAATAGTACATATTTCCGTCCATATACGTTTGTCATAGCAAATTGGGCGCGTGCAATCTGTACTTGATTGCAGCAGCCCCATAATAGTAAAAACAAATAAACCAATTTCTTTTTCATGGTAGTTGTTAAGTGTTGTTTATAAATAAAATGCAGGTTAGATTGTCTTAACCGTCCTAACCCGCATTCTTATATAATTGGCCGAAATACCTATTGCAACAGTTTCTTATATCTGAGTAACGCTTCTACATAATAATAATCGGCATACGTAAGTGGAGCATCAACTTCACTGTTTCGGGGTTTATTTCCCACTGAATGCTTAAGAATAAACCCACCATTTGTCTGGGGAGCCGCCAAGTACTCGTCTGACGAGAGTGTTCTCAGTTGTTGAGCGGCTACAGACTGATATTCTTTAGAAAGCTTATCATCATTGACGTATTGACCCAATTCTAACAGAGCGGATGCTATGATAGCTCCAGCAGAAGCATCCCGCGGTTCGTCCGGAATATTAGGTGCATCAAAATCCCAATAAGGTATCTTGTCTTCCGGAAGGTTTGGGTGGTGCAAGATAAACTTCGCAATGTTAATGGCTTGCTGAAGATATTTTTCGTTCTGGGTTTCTCTATACATCATTGTATAGCCATACAATCCCCACGCTTGTCCACGTGCCCATGCCGAAGTACTTGAATATCCTTGATGGGTATCCATTTTGAGCGCTTTATTAGTTATGGTATCATAATCTACAACATGGCATGAACTATAATCCGGGCGAAAATGATTTGTTATAGTTATCGTAGCATGGCTGTTTGCAATTTTATCAAACAATGAGTCCTGTGATAATTTATATGCATTTTCTAATAGTTCCAAATTCATTAAATTGTCAATAATTACAGGATACATCCATTTAGGTTTATTATCCCACGAACGAATAACTCCTATATTTTCGTTATAGCGTGTTGCTAATGACCGGGCACTTTGTAACAGGATTTTTTTATAATTTTCATTTCCTGTTATTCTGTAACCATTTCCAAAACTACAGTTCATCATAAAGCCTAAATCATGCGTATCTAAAGCATATTGTTCCTTTTCAATACGCATCGTATAGTTTTCTGCATATTTTTTCAGCGTTTCATTCCCAGTAGCTTCATAAAGCATCCATAAAGTTCCTGAAAAAAAACCACTACACCACCAATGCGTATCTGACGTAACAAGAGTTCCATCTTTCTCTGTAGTTTTTGGAAGCCTGTCAGGCTGATCCATCAGACTGGCAGCCATAAATTCAGACTGTTCAATGCTACGTTTTAATCCTTTTTCTATCACAGAACTCATCATATCATTACTATTATTACTGCATGATGGTAAGAGTAGTCCTATTACTAGTCCTGCCAAAATCAATGTCTTTTTCTTCATATAAAATTTTTATTATTAGTTATTTTTCCAATCAGTTAACGGCATTATTTCTTTGCTGGAATCGAAATTACCTTCCGGTATGAGTTTAACTTGCAATACTTCTGTTGTATTGGGCCGCAGTTCAGCTTCAAACCCAACAAACGTCACACCCGGATTTTTGGCATCCCAACTGTTGGGTGATGTCGCACTCCAAGTTTTCATTCTGACCTTTGCCGGAGATTCCACCTCCAATAACAGTTTTTCTCCATTCTGGGATAGCTGTATTGTATGTTCTCCTATAATAGCAGGTTGAGCTTCCGTCACCATATTCCAGCGAATAACAGTGGGCTGTCCCAATGTCTTTACTTCATCCCTAACAACGGCGTAGTGAGAATCAACGATAGCTACTCCTCTTTTTACTTCCTTTGCTTGACCTTCGTATATTTTTGTAAGGTCTGCAATAGCATACATGTAGTTTTCATTATCCGAAAAGTCTGTAATCGTTGCATAACCATTCACATTTTGATATTTATTGTCAAAAGAAAGTGTATTATGAGCCAGGTTATTGTATCTAAACACTTTCCAACGATCAGATTCCTGACTCTTATTCCACAAATCAATGCCTTTGGATTCTAATGAGTTGTAATCCTGAGGACCTAAATCCGTACTCCAGCGGGTGTCCTTACTGATAAAGATAAAAGAACCGGCATCCAAATGTGTGTGTCCTGATTGTGCTGTCCCTCCTTTGAGCGCAATGGATAATCCATGTTGATAATCCCAGGTAGTCCGCATAAGGGCAACAGGAGTGGTTGTTTTACTCGATACCCACATTCTTTGAGTAGGTTTAGGCAGATTATCCATAGAAGTAGAAGCGCCCCATATCAGAGCCAGTACAGCATATCGATAGGACCTAATACTCTTTTTAGAAGACAGGCTAAACTGGTATTTCTCACTCCAAAGAATATCTTTATCGGCAGTCCTATTAGCAAACCAAAACATAGCAGGACTTACGCGACCAGATGATGAACAATCTCCATAGTTGAAGGATTTGCCATCAGAAAGTAACATGTTCTGGATAAACTTTCCAGTATTCAAGAAACCTGGTTCCTGAGAAAGATTATAATCAGTTCCCATAACATTTTCCAAAGCATCAATTAAGAGGAGGTTGTAAGTCGTCCCATATCCCCAATAGGAATAGCCTTCAGCATACGCACCATCAGGTGCATACACGGACATAGGTAGTTTAACAGACTGAACAGCCCGGTTAATCAACTCATCAGCAAGGGTTGGAATTTTATCATAAATAGCCAAGGCACCAAGTGTTATTCCCCCATTACATACCTGATTCCAATTATTATTTCGATAGAGCCAGCTATTATATTGGCTGTCTAATGATGGATTCAAACCTTTGGTTTCTATAGCTTTCTCTATTTTAAGCTTAGTCTGATCACTGATAAAATTGTAAAGCCAGTCATATCCGATAGCCATAGCTGTAGTCATTTCAGCTACATCCAAAAAGTGAGATGGATTCCAATCAACAAAATCTGCGGCATTATCTAATTCACTTTCTGCCCGTTTGGCATATTTCACTTCACCAGTCATTCTGTAGGCATATCCTAAAAGTAACGTCCTGCGCAAACATTCACGTGACACTTCAAGCAATCTTCTGCCAAGAATAACTCTTTGGCAATTAGGCTTGCCAAGAATATTATCGGCCTCTTCTATCATGATGGCATGATATTCCTTCCACACTCCATCTGTTTGTATAGCAGAACGGATGACAGATTCATCTTCTGTTGTCATTATCAGATAGGGATGTACTCTGTCTTTAACCTTCTTACTATCTCCTTCTTGAGCCGATATGCAAGCAGAGTATAACACTGCTAAAAATATAAATAGTATATTCTTCATTTTCTTTTAGTTTTAAAATGATGCTCCAATAGGTCCTTGGGTTGTGGAAGCTGTTGCTGATTTGGAAGAGGTTGAATAATGAAATGTGAATGTCTTTCCTACTTCAATACCTTCTACTCCGTCTTCGTCAACATAAAATGGAAGATCTGCCCATTTGGACATATTACTTCCCATATTCTCAAAAAACTTGTCAATATATTCCATTGGCAAAACAGGCGGATAATCAAAAGTCAGTACTTCCGAGAAATTATCTTTAAAAGTCAGTTTACCTTCCTCTATCAGTTGATAGCCATCGTCAGAGAGTGTAGTACGCTTCAAATTCTGCGGGTATTTGGCAAACAGTCTTTCAAATTCCTCAGAGAAAAATAAGTTGTTATTGCAAACACTCATACTAATATCCTGAGCACGTTCATCTTTCTTTGGTATTGAAATTTGCCAAAACACATCACTCTCGGCACTCGATTTCCACCCTACATTAGCGAAAATATTGTTCTCAATTTCAACTTTGATAGCATAGTTTATTTGTATATGGTGCCCAACATTATAGAATGTACTGTGCTTAATTCCAAAATAGTTTGTGACTACATTGTCAAATCGTACAATATGGGCAGTGTTATTATAAACATAGCAATTATTGATAACAATACTATCTTGCTCGTTTCCACGTGAATCTATCAATCTGCCATTGGCTGGATCACTTGTGAGAGCTAAATTACGAATGGTAGAGTTATTCAGATAAATTTTATTATTGACATTGTCAGTACGAATACAGAAGTTCCTGCAATGGTCAATAAAACAATTGTCAAATTTCAGCCTCACATTTGATTCGTCAATACGAAATAAACGCTGCATGAGATTACCAGTTGCCGCATCTTTACCTATGATATAGATATTCTCAAAAGTGGCGCTACCTTCCAAACGGATCATATCAGCATTTAAGGCTCCTTGCGCGTCACAAATAGGTTGTATGATAGGCATTTTGCCAGAACCATTTTCGGCCTTAATTACAACATTATGTTTGAAGACATTCTTGCCTTCCATATAGTAAACTCCATCACGACGCAATATATATGTTGCATCTCCATTTTCATTAATAGCTTTGGTTAAAGCGTTGACCGACGTAATACCATCGTCCGGTTCTACAATAACTACACTCTCAGGATTACTTGGAGAGATTTCCAGATCATTAATATCGAGTATATCTTCATTCTCGCAGCCCACACACAAGAGTGACAATGCGAAAAGTAATCCTATAGCTCTAGAATATATTTTATATAGTTTCATAACTTTAGTGTTTTAGTGGAATAATGTTTATTTAAAGATATCATATTTAAAGCCGATGTATGCAGCCGAACCATAGTATTCAACTCTGGACGGATAGTTCGTTATATCACGACGTTTACGATCGGAAGATTGTGTAAAGTTGGACAAAGTAGCATACAGAGAGAATTGTCTGGTCAAACTATATTTCAACTGCATATCCCATTTCACGAATGGACGCGTAGATTCCACATCAGCTGCATCTTGGCGGTGCTGTTCTGCAATCAATACTCCGTCTTGATAGTTGCAAGATATTCTGCCTGAGAATTTTTTGTAATCATATCCCAAAGAAACGTTGAATAGTAGGGAAGGTTGCTTTAACAACCGGTCTGTATATATAATGTCAGAGTTGGTCGGAAGGAATGGCTTCTCAGTACCTCCGGGAGTAAAATCCGGATTTTTAATTCTTGACTTCAATGTTTCAAAGTAGTTCATTTTAGAGTCCATAAGAGTAAGATTAGCACTGAATACCACACCTTTCATGAAGTTCCTCATTTTGCGGAACTGCAGTTGCAAATCAAATTCCAACCCCTTCAACGTTGCATTATATGGACTATTTAAAGGATAGGTAATGCTACCACCTGACAAACTCATAGGTAAGTCAAAATTAGCAGGATCCGTCACTGTACCATTCAACATATAGGCAGAGCGAGTATAAGTAAAGTTTTTAATATCTTTATAAAATCCACTAATAGTAAAGAGTCCATAATCCGGTTGATAGAACGTCAATATAACATCATAATTCCGAGATAAAGCAGGCTTCAAATTAGTACGGCTCCATGTTACTTCATTCACATTCGGTTTTATGATTGTTCGTGGAGCAAGCAGGTTATAATCAGGTCTTGACAGTGTTTCGGTGTATGCCAGCCTAATGTCCATCCAGTTTGTTGGCTTTACACGCAAATGGATTTGTGGTAGCCAATATCCATATTTGTCGGAGTCATTACTCTTTTCATATTCAAACTCATGTTCTTTTTCTTCATTGTCAGGAACATTAGAGCCACTGTATGCATTGTACTTCAGGTGAGAAAAATCATAGCGTACACCTGGTATAAATGTAACGTACTTGCCAAAATTTATTTCACCCATAATATATCCTGCCCAAAGATTCTCATTCCCATCATAGTCTTTCAGAATTTTTGTGGTAAGGATTTTGCCATATATATCTTGGTTGATATTATAAAAGTTTCTCATGGCATTATGATCTAGTGCAAAATTAATGCATAAGTCCTTATACTTATTGTTTAAAAAATCGTGAGGCTTATAACCAGAGTCTAAGAAATCAGTGATACCTATATAGGAATTTTTGAAAGATGATGGAGTTAAATCAGGCATATTCTCGAATACCGGATCAGCTCCTTCAGACAAATCCATACGTCTATACCTACGAGCAGTTTCAAGGCTTCTCTCTTTTTGACGGAACTTTCCACCGATTTTAATGTATCCATTGACCTTTTCGCCGAAACTAAAAGGCTTCTTTAAATCTAGCCATGCACTGTATTCTGTTTCTTTGGCAAACTCTGTATTAAAAATAGCTTCATACAGATAGTACTGTGTAAGATCATCTTCTTTGACGAATTTAGAATTAGCTATCAAATAGGGAGGTTGATAAGATAATGCATCGATATCAGCTGTAAAGGGGGCATTCAGCCGGAATTGCATTTGGTGATCGTATGGAGTTCTTGTGCGCGAACTACTACGTCCCACTCCGAGATTCAAGGTTGCTCCCAAAACATTGAACTCGCCTTGCAACATATTGGTAATATTGGTATTATGTGAATTACGGTCAGTTTGTTGAAATCTCAATCGGGTTCCTTCTAAATCATAACGTTTTTGACGAATATCACGATCTCTGTTCATTCTACTAAAGAGATTAGACATTTTGAGTTTAGACCCTTTTCCCAAGTCGAAATCCATATTCAGGTTTACGTTAAAACGTTGACGCTTTTCTAAATTTGATTCCAGACTAACCCCTGTAATCCATGGTTTCGTGTAATCAAACCCAGGAGTAGGCGTATTACCATTTACTTTATAAGCTGCATTAAATGTATCATTGCTCCGGTCCGTCTGGTCAGCGCTTGCGGTAAATATGACACCTAATCTTTCGCTAAAAAATCGATTGCTCGCCATGATACCACCTTTATACCGCCCCATTCCATTAATTTGTGAATGGTAGCCTGTTTCTCCGGTTACATTAAGTTTGAAGTCTCTCGGGGCATCTTTCATAATTAGGTTTACCGTTCCTCCCAATCCATCGGCATCCTTGTCGGCCGTACTGGCTTTCAATACTTCAGCCCCAGCAATCATGTCCGGTGAAATCATATTCAAGTCAGTACTCCGATCAGTGCTACTTGTTGATGGCGCATTCATACCGTTAATAGCTACCGAGTTATACTTAGGATCCAAACCACGTATGATGATTTTTTGGCCCTCTCCTCCATCACGCTGGATCATTAAACCAGGAAGACGGCCAATAGCATCAGCAATATTTACATCCGGAAGTTCATGCAACTTTTCTTCAGATACAGCATTCATAATACCAGTTGCATTTAACTGACTTTTAATCGCTGCTGTCTGCCCTTTGGCTTGAGCGCTGATCACGACTTCTTTCAACATATGATTATCCGGACGCATAACGAGGTTCAGTGTCTTCACTTCATTAGATTTAAGATCTACATCAAAATCTTGCGTCTGATATCCAATGAAAGAGAATTGGATTGTCTGCTTGCCTTTAGGTATAAATAAGGTATACTGCCCATTGGCATCTGTTATTGTTCCCTTATTCGAACCTTTTAGCATGACAGTTGCGCCAATTAAGAAGTCCTTAGTCTCACTATCTGTGACAACACCCGTAATTGTAGCATTTTGAGCTACTAGATTTCCTCCTACATATAGGAATAATAATAAGATAAGCAATCTTGTCTTCATAAGCGTATAAAATTTAATGGTTATATTGCAAATTTAATGGTTAATTAATTGAGAGATGTTGAAAATAAAAGCAATATATATCTATTACTGTCCTTTTATTGGCAAAAACGACTAAAAACTGGTCAGAAAATGTAGAATATCCGGTCAAGAGTACATCTTAAAGCATTCAAAACACCTTTTGCATATATATAATTTCGCGCATAGAACTTATGTATACACATAGAAAATACGTCTAAAATTTACGATGAACAATGGTAGTTACAGCCTACCTTTGCCACAAAAAAGAATATGATTAAACCGATAACCGTCTACGGCAACTCCGTATTAAGAAAAGAATGTGAAGACATAGAACAGAATTATCCCAATATCCAGGAAGTTATAGAAACCATGTGGCAGACGCTGAGAGATGCGGACGGATGCGGATTAGCCGCACCACAAATCAATCTTCCCATCAAGCTGTTCATAGTAAACAGCAGAGATACCTATACATATATGTCCGCTAAGGAAAGAGAACACTTCTTTGTGGAAGAGGATTGCGGAATAGAGGAAACATTCATCAATGCAAAAATAATAGCTTATAGCGAGAAAGTATGGACTGCAGGGGAAGGTTGCCTGAGTATTCCCGACCTTTACGAAGAAGTTACACGCCCCTGGTCGGTGACAATCAGGTATCAGGATAATGAGTTCAAAGAGCAAAACAGGACTTACTACGGCTATACCGCACGAATCATTCAGCATGAATTTGAGCACACACAAGGAAAATTGTACATCGATCGCTTGTCTCCGTTGAGAAAACAACTCATAAAGAATAAGTTAATGCGGATTATTAAGGGAAACAGAAAAAAGTAACAGCATTTCTGTATCACAATAAAAAAATGCCTGATAAACAAGTTTATTTTGCCCTGTCTATATAGTTATTACGTTGATTAGTTGTTATCTTTGCAAAAGAGGTACAACAACTATATAGATGATTATTATTTAGGTGAACCAGCTCTAAGCTATTATTTAGAAGATGACAATGAGCATCTTATGTTTGATACCGGATATTCCGACTCATTCATCAATCCATGAGGTAGTTGTCGGACTAAAATAAAGATTGAATAACTACATATAAAAAGTCAGACCATGAAAACGTTCACTGTTTTATTAGTAATTGCGTCTTTAACGTTAACTTCATTGGGAAGGAGTTTTGAACCATACCGCCCCAACGGCTGGTACTACATCACAAGCGGCACACAAGACAGCCTTTCGGCAGAGCCCATCGTAACAACCAAAGATTTTGTTTCTATAAGGCTTGACTCTTTTATGAGTGAGCGAACAGGTGAAATGGCCTATCAGATTATGGGTAGAGTGAACGACCAGTCCATTAAGATATGGGCAGACGCTACCGAACAGTCGATAGGCAAGCATATCGGTTTTGTATGCAACAACAAGGTAGTATGTAATCCCTTGGTGAACGCTCGCATCGAAAGTGGTAATTTTGCGATTTCAGGTGAAGGACCTGAGTTCAAAGCCATGTACAGGCAAATTCAAGAGGACATCAAAAACGAAGAGATTGCTTCGGAACATAAGAAAGCATGGGAAGAGGCTCGCAAGTTACGGGCTTCCATCACCGACACCACTTTCTTGAAAACCAAGCGTCCGATGTCTGACGATGCAATCGGCCCCTACAACTACCACACAGGATTGAACGAAGACCGTGCATACAATCAAACGGTTTATTTAATTGCGGTAGACAGAGCTAAAAAATTCCTTTCCGTTGAAAACGACCAATTAGTATTGAACCTGAAATCGGGTGCGGAAATCAACATTGCGGAAGACCTGTTCCAGTATATCACCGGACTATTCGATGATTGGAACAAATGGATAAAAGAGGGAAAATTCAAGATTATAAAAACAGAAGAGGGATACTACGATATAGAACCGACAACTCAGAAACGCAACAATCAATAACTTCTCTCTAAGTGTTTCAAGGCTGCGATAGAATCGGACACATACACATTATCCGGTTCTATTGACCGCCAATAGCAAAGAGTCCCAATCAGACGCTTCAGGTAAGCAGGATCATGAGAACCTATCCGGCGTTGATGCTCCGCAAGCCCTTTCGTAAGAATGAAATGGACATTCTTGCGTATCTCCCTTTTCTTTGCTTTAGGAATGGTCAGCTTCACACCGGAGCTGATGGAAACGCCTGTGATGATCTTTCTCTTATGCCCACTCAGGAAACGGGTTTTCTTATGATTGATTTCAAACTTTTCCTCCCGAATGATCTGCTTAATCAGAGGCAATATCTGTTGCGCCGGAAAAACATTTCCCGAAAAGGTGAGATCATCCGCGTAGCGAGTATAAACCAAATTATATTCAGTAGCCAGTGCTGCCAGTTTTTTATCCATCTCATAAGAGATGATATTACTCAGTGCCGGACTGGTAGATGCTCCCTGAGGCAAACATCTGTGTACACAGCATAAAGCCGCAAGCACTCTTGCAATCTTGGGCGGATATCCCATGTCCTCAAACATTTTCCGTACCCGTGGACTGCGTATAGAGCCAAAGAAATCATGAATATCAGTTTTCAGTACATAGGGCTTGCCCAGGTGTGGCCGGACATTATCGGAAATGGACATCTTGCACCGAAAACCGGTAGCTGCGGGATGAATATTCACAAAGGACAGAACACGATGATTGATAGTGTCCTGAATGGCTTTCAACTCTTTGTCCGGTGCTGAAATCATACGGTAGCCTCCTTTTCTTTTACCAATCCAGAATTCCCGGTAATGCCCGGAAATATCTTTCAATATCTCCTTCAGAACCTCTTCTTTCATTCCCAACAGATTGGCACACTTCGCCACCGCCTCCTCGTCGAACCACGGAATGGTTATCGGAGCAGAAGTACCAAAGTACCGGCTGAACCATCCTTTACGGGTAGCTTCTGTATCGGTAATATCTTCCGTATTACTGCGGTTTCCGGCTTTCCACCTTTTGTATCCTTCCTGTTTACGACTTGAAGAGATAATTTTGTAAATCAACAAGCCGGTGACAATCAGTACCGCTATTAGAATTCCATTCATCTTACATAGCTGATAAAAAAGGAAGAGGATGAGTATTTACTAATGTAAATCGTGGTATTTATACCAGAGTATTTACATTCTAAGAAAGCTCCTGAGCTTACGAGGCGACTGCACCTCTTTCCTGCTAAATCTTTTTCTCATCCTCTTCGTATGCAAAAATATATTTTTTCCACTTACAGCACAAAGAAGAGACAATTTATTTGAATACAGAAACGTTTTTTTAATCAGATTCTATAACTTTGCCTCCCATAAAGAAAATATCTATACTATAATGAGTACATCCAAACACCCCAAAGGTCTTTACCTCGTCTTTGCTACCAGCACGGCAGAACGTTTCAGCTACTACGGTATGCGTGCTATCTTCATTCTGTTTCTAACCCAGGCACTCTTGTTCGATAAGGAACATGCCGCCTCTATTTATGGCAGTTATACCGGACTGGTTTATCTTACTCCGCTCATCGGCGGATATATTGCTGATAAATACTGGGGCATCCGGCGTTCCGTTTTCTGGGGTGCCATGATGATGGCGGTAGGCCAGTTCCTGATGTTCTTCAGTGCGTCGATGCTGGATACTAAAGAGCTTTCCCACTGGTTGATGTATGGGGGACTCACCTTCTTGATTTTAGGAAACGGATGCTTTAAACCTACGGTTTCGTCACTGGTCGGACAACTTTATGAACCGGGAGACAGACGTCTGGACTCTGCTTATACTATATTCTATATGGGTGTAAATGTGGGTTCTTTCTTTGCCCCGCTGGTTTGCGGCTACTTCGGTGAGACGGGTAATCCTAATGATTTCAAATGGGGATTCCTGATTGCGGCAATCGTTACAGTATTCACAGTAATTCTGTTTGAAACGCAAAAGAGCAAGTATCTGATCGGTCCTGACGGAAAGCCGCTTGGCATTATTCCGGACGCCAAACGGGAGCAACCGAAAGAACATAAAACAGTTCAGCAAACAACCATAGATAAAGATAAGAAGATGCGCAACAATTTGCTTCTCGGAGCACTGACCATTGTCCTTGCCTTATTCTTCTACTGGTGTTTCGGCAACGATTGGGTCAGCATAGGGATATTCACAGCCTGTATCATTTTCCCCGTCAGCATTCTGCTGGATGGTTCTCTGACAAAGATAGAGCGTGACCGTATCTTCGTTATTTATATTATCGCTTTCTTCGTTATATTCTTCTGGGCAGCCTACGAACAAGCAGGTGCTTCACTCACCCTTTTTGCTGCCGAGCAAACCGACCGTACAATCCTCGGTTGGGAAATGCCTGCCTCCTGGATACAATCTTTCAATCCGTTCTTCGTAGTTATACTGGCAGCCATTATGCCCAGTGTGTGGGGTGCGCTGAACAAACGAGGCATGGAGCCGGCTTCCCCCACCAAACAAGCTATTGGTTTGTTGCTGCTCTCACTGGGATATTTAGTCATTTGTTTCGGCGTGAAAGATGTACAGCCTGGTATAAAAGTCAGCCTTATCTGGCTAACCGGACTTTATTTCATCCATACCATGGGAGAAATAGCCCTCTCCCCTATCGGCTTATCCATGGTAAACAAACTCACCCCTGTCCGTTTTGCCTCTCTCATGATGGGAATCTGGTATCTTTCTACCTCTACAGCCAATAAATTTGCAGGTACTTTAGGCGGTCTTTATCCCGAAGACGGGAAGGTGAAAACCCTGCTCGGATTCCGCATTGAAACCATGTTCGACTTCTTTATGGTATTCGTTATCATGTCCGGTGTAGCCTCTCTTATCCTCTTCCTGCTTTCAAAGAAATTACAGAAGATGATGCATGGAGTGGAATAAAAATCGTATTTTTGTGCCAATTTTAAAAATCTATCCCTTATGGACACCATACAAATAAAAGACAAAAAGTTCACTGTTTCTATCAAGGAACAGGACATTCTGAAAGAAGTAACCCGCGTTGCAAATGAAATCAACCGCGATCTAGCTGGTAAGAATCCTCTGTTTCTCAGCGTCCTGAACGGTTCGTTTATGTTTACTTCCGACCTGATGAAAAACATTACCATTCCCTGCGAGATTTCTTTCGTGAAACTGGCTTCTTATCAGGGGGTGTCCTCTACCGGAGTTATTAAGGAAGTTATCGGTATTACCGAAGACCTGACAGATCGCACGGTAGTGATTGTGGAAGATATTGTAGATACTGGTCTGACTATGCAACGCCTGCTGGAAACGCTGGGTACACGTAACCCTAAAGAGATTCATATCGCTTCGTTACTGGTGAAACCCGATAAGCTGAAAGTAGATTTGAATATCGAATACGTAGCTATGGAAATCCCCAATGACTTCATTGTAGGTTACGGATTGGATTATGACGGTTTCGGACGCAATTATGCGGATATTTACACTGTAGTAGATTAAAGGATTTGAATGCTACATGTAGAGATATAAACCCTACCAACTCCGTACCAAGTCCGTACCTTCTCCTTGCAAAGGTACCTTTTTACGGAGGAAGTACGGACTCGGTACGGTCTTGACAGGGACCGGGTAAGGTGCAGACCTTATTTCAGGTCATCAAGATAGGGCAAAATCAGTGTGTGTGCAAAAGAATTTTGAATTAGATATAAGTAACAGTTAAATTGTAAATCACAAATGTTGAACATTGTAATTTTCGGTGCTCCCGGTTCAGGAAAGGGAACACAAAGTGAGAAAATCGTAGAAAAGTACGGTATTAACCACATCTCAACCGGTGACGTGTTGCGTGCAGAAATCAAAAACGGCACAGAACTGGGCAAAACAGCTAAAAGTTATATCGATCAAGGTCAGTTGATCCCTGACGAACTGATGATTGATATCCTTGCAAGTGTATTCGACAGCTTCGAAGACAGCAAAGGTGTAATCTTCGACGGTTTCCCCCGTACGATTGCACAAGCAGAGGCTCTGAAGAAAATGCTTGCTGAAAGAAATCAAGGAGTAAGCGTTATGCTTGACCTGGATGTACCTGAAGACGAACTGATGACCCGCCTCATCAAACGTGGTAAAGATTCCGGTCGTGCCGATGATAACGAAGAGACAATCAAGAAACGTCTTCTTGTTTATCACTCACAGACTTCTCCGCTGATTGACTGGTACAAACAGGAAGGACAATACCAGCACATCAAAGGACAAGGTGCATTGGAAGATATTTTTGCTGACGTTTGCGCTGCGATTGACGCTGCAAAGTAAATAACGTTGTTTTTCCTCAAAGTAGCCTGAAAAGGTGAAACTTTTTTTTATTCTGCCCGTTCAGGGCATAAATAGAAGGATATTCATAACGTAGGGTGTTTTGCCCTACGTTATATAATCAAAGGCTTTCAGCCTGAAAACATATCCTACTGACTACTAATTACTAAAAGAATATGGCTGAATCAAATTTTGTTGACTACGTAAAGATATATTGCCGCTCCGGGAAGGGCGGACGAGGCTCTACGCACATGAGGCGTGAGAAATACATACCCAATGGCGGCCCCGACGGAGGTGACGGAGGACGAGGAGGTCACATCATCCTGCGCGGTAACCGTAACTATTGGACGCTGTTGCATTTGCGCTACGACCGCCATGCACTGGCCGGACATGGAGAATCCGGTTCCAAGAACCGCAGTTTCGGTAAGGACGGAGAAGATAAGATTATTGAAGTTCCCTGTGGTACAGTGGTATACAATGCCGAAACAGGTGAATATATCTGTGACGTCACCGAGCATGGACAGGAAGTAGTCCTGCTGAAAGGCGGACGCGGCGGACTGGGTAACTGGCACTTCAAGACAGCCACCCGTCAGGCACCCCGCTTTGCACAACCGGGCGAACCGATGCAGGAAATGACAGTAATCATGGAGCTGAAACTCTTGGCAGACGTAGGTCTGGTAGGCTTCCCGAATGCCGGAAAATCGACTTTGCTTGCTTCCGTATCTGCCGCCAAGCCCAAGATAGCCAACTATCCATTCACCACATTGGAACCCAATCTGGGTATTGTTTCTTACCGTGACAGCAAGTCGTTTGTCATGGCGGACATTCCCGGTATCATTGAAGGAGCCAGTGCCGGAAAAGGGTTAGGATTGCGCTTTCTGCGGCACATCGAGCGTAACTCTCTGTTGCTCTTCATGGTGCCTGCCGATAGCGACGATATCCGGAAAGAATATGAAATCCTGTTGAATGAACTGAGCACTTTCAATCCTGAAATGCTGGACAAACAACGGGTACTTGCCATCACCAAGAGCGATATGCTCGATCAGGAATTGATGGACGAAATAGAGCCTACACTCCCTGCAAACGTTCCGCATGTATTCATTTCTTCCATTACCGGCATGGGACTTTCCGTGTTGAAAGACATTCTTTGGGAAGAGTTGAATAAGGATAGCAACAAAATAGAAGCTATTGTTCACCGTCCGAAGGATGTAAACAAACTCCAGCAAGAGTTGAAAGACATGGGTGAGGATGAAGACCTCAGCTATGAATATGTGGAAGACGATGAGGACGTGGAAGACCTGGAAGACTTTGAGTATGAGGAAGAAGACTGGGAGGATGACAAGCAATGATTGCTCTGACAGAAGATAAACGAATGTTGGGATACGGGGTTATGACACCGTACTCCAACATTTTTTGTTTCGCAACTACCCGCCGGGGAGGTTTCAGCAAAGGAGATTATGCCTCTTTCAACTGTACGCCTTACACGGGAGATGATGCGGAATCTGTCCGTCGCAATCAGGAATTACTCTGTAACTCCATGCCTCAACAGCCTAAAGAATTAGTCATTCCGTTCCAAACACATAGTACAAAGGTGGAGGTAATTGATGAAAAGTATCTCAATGCCACATCTGACGAGCGCACGGCCACGCTGCAAGGAGTGGATGCACTAATCACCAAGGAACCGGGTTGCTGCATTTGTATTTCTACGGCTGACTGTATTCCTATCCTGTTGTATGACCGCAAGAGCCAAGTAGTAGCCGCCGCCCATGCGGGTTGGCGGGGAACGGTGAATTACATAGCCGGACACACTCTCGACAGGATGCGGGCACTCTACGGAACCGATGGAAAAGATGTTATCGCTTGTATCGGTCCCGGCATATCCTTGCCTTCTTTTGAAGTAGGCGAAGAAGTGTACGAAGCTTTCCGCATGAACGGTTTTGCAATGGATTATATATCAGAATGGAAACCGGAAACACATAAGCATCATATCGACCTATGGGCTGCGAACCGGATACAGTTGCTCGACTTCGGTGTACCCGGCGAGCAAATAGAGACATCTGGCATTTGTACCTATATGAGGCATGAAGAATTTTTCTCGGCAAGACGGCTGGGGATTAAATCAGGACGTATACTATCGGGAATTATGATAGTAGACACAAAACCACAACTTTTTTAATATGAAGAATATTTTGTCCAAAGGGCAGCTATCGCTTCTCATTGTATTGGGAATTTTGATTCTTGACCAAGTCATAAAGATTGAAGTTAAAACGAATATGTTTTATAATGAAAGCATTCATATCACGGATTGGTTTTATCTTCGCTTTATAGAAAATCCCGGTATGGCTTTCGGTATGCAGATAGTGCCTAAAGCCATTCAGACTATTGCCCGCACAATATTTGCCATCGCGATTGGATGGTATATCGTCATACTTATTAAAGCTAAATATAAGCGTGGTTATATTGCATGTGTTTCGTTGATACTGGCAGGAGCTATCGGGAATATCATCGACAGCATATTCTATGGTGTTATTTTCAGTAAGAGTACACCCGCCGAGATTTCCACTTTCGTACCTATAGGAGAAGGATATACCGGTTGGCTGCATGGAAAAGTGGTCGATATGTTCTACTTTCCCCTTTTTGAGTTTAACTGGCCAAGCTGGATGCCGTTTATAGGAGGAGACAATTTTGTATTCTTCAGTCCGGTATTCAATTTAGCGGATGCTGCCATCAGTTGCGGAGTGATTATCTTATTTTTGTTTTACATGAAAAGTTTAAATAGCAGTTTCAGTTTATGTACCAGATCACCGTATCAGAAGAAATAAAGAATGCCTGCCCCATCTTCAAAGGTGCAGCCGTCTATGCAGAAGTTACCAATACAGCCTTTTGCGAAGGGCTTTGGGAAGAAATCAACGCTTTCACCCGGGAACTGACTTCCACTACCCAGCCGGAGGACATCAAACTGCAACCCGCCATTGCAGCTACCCGGGAAGCTTATAAACGTTGCGGCAAAGACCCCAGCCGTTACCGTCCTTCTGCCGAAGCCTTACGACGCCGTCTGATGCGTGGAATTGCCCTTTACCAAATAGATACATTGGTTGACCTGATTAATCTGGTATCCCTGCGCACCGGTTATTCCATCGGTGGTTTCGATGCGGACAAGATACAGGGCACTGACCTCAAACTGGGAGTTGGACGCGCAGAAGAACCATTCGAAGGTATCGGACGGGGCGTGCTGAACATCGAAGGACTTCCGGTCTATCGCGATGCCGTAGGCGGTATCGGTACTCCCACCAGCGACAACGAACGTACCAAAATGGATTTAGGCACCCAGCATATCCTTGCCATCGTCAATGGTTACAGCGGACAGGAAGGTCTGCGGGAAGCTGCCGAGATGATACAGGAGTTACTGAAAAAATATACTTCTTCGGATGGAGGAAAAATAATCTATTTTGAATAATGAGAAGGACCTTTAATCATGAACATATTCTTTCTGCTACTATCATTCGCACTGGCTTATACTCCGCCTGAAGAGAAACCAAGTTTCTCGCAAATGGAAATCAATCATATCCGGGTTACTACACCGGGGCTTTTCGATAACGAAAATTTGTTAGAATTGCATCTGGAGCAAATACCTGATACCGCCTATTGCTTTCCGCTTCCCGGAGGAAAAGTGATTTCTCCTTACGGACGCGGTAGCGGCCGTCACTCGGGTATTGATATCAAAACTTGCGCCAAAGACACGATACGCAGTGCTTTCGATGGCATTGTACGTATGTCGAAGCCTTACAGTGCTTACGGCAACGTAATCGTTGTGCGCCATTCTTCGGGATTGGAAACGATATACAGTCATAATTTTAAGAATCTTGTTCAGAGCGGTGACGCCGTTAAGGCCGGACAACCCATTGCACTGACCGGACGTACCGGACGGGCCAGCACCGAACACCTTCATTTTGAAACCCGCATCAACGGACAGCATTTCAACCCCAATCTCATTTTCGATTTCAAAAAAAGGACACTCCGTAAAGAGTGTATTCACTGCACCAAGAATGGAAAAGGCGTCATCGTGAAGCCTGCAACAAAAAAAACAGCCGGAACCAGCTAAGTATCCAAACGTTTCACTAAATTTGCAACTGTTTTACCTATAAAACGACATGAACTTATAAACAATTCAATGATAGAAAAACTGATTGTTCTTGAGGATATCGACCCGGTTATCTTTTACGGTGTGAATAACGCCAATATGCAGTTGATAAAAGCTTTGTACCCCAAACTGCGCATTGTTGCACGCGGCAATGTCATCAAAGTGTTGGGAGATGAAGAAGAGATGTGCGCATTCGAAGAAAACATTACCAAACTGGAAAAATACTGCGCCGAATACAACTCATTGAAAGAAGAGGTGATCATCGACATCATCAAAGGAAATGCACCGCAAGCAGAAAAGTCGGGTAACGTCATCGTATTCAGCGTGACAGGCAAACCGATCATCCCCCGCAGTGAAAATCAGCTTAAACTGGTAGAAGGTTTCGCCAAGAACGACATGGTATTTGCCATAGGTCCTGCCGGTTCGGGAAAGACGTATACTGCCATTGCCCTTGCCGTACGTGCCCTCAAAAATAAAGAGATCAAGAAAATCATCCTCAGTCGCCCCGCCGTGGAAGCCGGTGAGAAGCTTGGATTCCTGCCCGGTGACATGAAGGATAAGATAGACCCGTATCTGCAACCGTTGTATGATGCCTTGCAGGATATGATTCCGGCTGCCAAGCTGAAAGAATACATGGAACTGAACATCATTCAGATTGCTCCTCTCGCCTTTATGCGCGGACGAACGTTGAATGATGCAGTTGTCATTCTGGATGAAGCGCAGAATACCACTACCCAGCAGATCAAGATGTTCCTCACCCGCATGGGTATGAACACCAAGATGATCGTAACGGGAGATATGACACAGATCGACCTGCCCTCTTCCCAGACTTCGGGACTGGTACAGGCACTCCGCATCCTGAAAGGTGTGAAAGGCATCAGCTTCGTGGAACTGAACAAGAAAGATATTGTGCGTCACCAATTGGTAACCCGCATTGTAGATGCCTACGAGAAATTTGATAAGGAAACCAAGGCCGAACGGGAAAAAAGAAAACTCACCACGGGGTAACACAGAGTCTCACAGAGTTTTTTTCTGCTCTGTGAGACTCTGTGTCACTCTGTGGTGAAAACCATAGAAAATATCCAAATCATAAATATTATAATGATGCAAGCATTAACAAAAACAGATTTTAATTTTCCGGGACAGAAAAGTGTATACCACGGAAAAGTACGTGATGTTTATAACATCAATGGTGAAAAACTGGTCATGGTAGCAACTGACCGTATCTCTGCATTCGACGTTGTTTTGCCGAAAGGCATTCCTTTCAAAGGACAAATGCTGAATCAGATTGCAGCCAAGTTCCTGGATGCGACTACTGATATCTGTCCCAACTGGAAGACAGCTACACCCGACCCGATGGTAACGGTAGGTGTGATGTGCGAAGGTTTCCCCATCGAAATGATTGTACGCGGTTATCTTTGCGGTAGCGCATGGCGTGCTTACAAGAGCGGTGTACGCGAAATCTGTGGTGTGAAGTTGCCCGAAGGAATGAAGGAAAACCAGAAGTTCCCCGAACCCATTATCACCCCGACTACGAAAGCTGAAATCGGTGAACACGACGCAGACATTTCAAAAGAAGAAATCCTTGCTAAAGGTCTGGCTACTCCCGAAGAATATGCCGTATTGGAAAAATACACCATGGCACTCTTCAAAAGAGGAACTGAGATCGCAGCAGAACGTGGCCTGATTCTGGTAGATACGAAGTATGAATTCGGTAAGCACAACGGTACTATTTACCTGATGGACGAAATCCATACACCGGACTCCAGCCGCTACTTCTACTCTGAAGGTTATCAGGAACGCTTTGAAAAAGGCGAAGCACAGAAACAACTTTCTAAAGAATTCGTTCGCGAATGGTTGATGGACAATGGTTTCCAAGGCAAGGAAGGACAACAAGTTCCGGAAATGACAGACGAAATCGTAGCATCCATCAGTGAGCGTTACATTGAACTGTACGAACATATCACCGGAGAGCAATTCGTGAAGGAAGATACCAGCAACATTGCTTCACGCATTGAGAAGAACGTAACGGAATACTTAAACAAGTGATAAACGGTTAGTATGGATTATCCCCAGGAACATATTAAGCCCTACGGTGAGGACGGAAAAAAGAGTGAACAGGTAGAAGAAATGTTCGACAACATTGCTCCTGCTTATGATAAGCTGAACCATACCCTTTCATTAGGTATCGACCGCAGTTGGCGCCAGAAAGCGATCAATTGGTTAAAGCCTTTCCAACCGAAGTGCATCATGGACGTAGCCACCGGTACAGGTGACTTTGCCATTCTTGCCTGCCGCGAGTTGCAGCCTGACGAACTGATAGGCACCGACATCTCAGAGGGAATGATGGACGTGGGACGTAATAAAGTAAAACAGGCGCACCTCTCGGACAAAATATCCTTTGCCCGGGAGGACTGCACCTCTCTCTCATTTGCCGATGACACGTTCGATGCTGTAACCGTAGCATTCGGTATCCGCAACTTCGAAGGGTTGGACAAAGGGTTGGCGGAAATGTGCCGCGTGCTGAAAACCGGAGGACATCTCGTCATTCTGGAACTCTCCACACCGGACCGTTTTCCGATGAAACAACTTTTCACCATCTACTCCAAAGTAGTGATCCCCCTGCTCGGCAAATGCCTGTCAAAAGACAATAGTGCTTACACCTACCTGCCCCAAAGCATCCGTGCTTTCCCGCAAGGCGAAGTGATGCAAAAAGTTATTCGCAAAGCAGGTTTCAGTCAGGTTAATTTCCGCAGACTGACATTCGGTATATGCACTCTTTATACTGCGACTAAATAGAATGATAGGATGGTAAGATGATAACATGTTAAGATTCAATGTTATCATCCTACCATCCCACCATTTTACCATTACTATATTATTGACATAGCACACTAAGAGAATTATGCAGAAATACGGTTTAATAGGCTATCCGCTGAGACATTCGTTTTCCATCGGATATTTCAATGAAAAGTTCAAATCGGAGAATATCGACGCCGAATATGTAAACTTTGAGATACCCAGCATCAATGACTTTATGGAAGTCATAGAGGAAAATCCCAACCTCTGCGGACTTAATGTGACCATCCCGTACAAGGAGCAGGTCATCCCCTTTCTTGACGAACTGGACAAAGATACCGCAAAGATCGGTGCAGTGAACGTCATCAAAATCATCCGCCAGCCGAAGGGAAAAGTAAAGCTTGTCGGCTACAACTCGGATATCATAGGTTTTACACAGTCCATTGAGCCTTTACTGCAACCCCATCACAAGAAAGCGCTGATTCTGGGTACAGGCGGTGCATCCAAAGCCGTCTATCGCGGACTGGCCAATCTGGGCATCGAAAGCATATTCGTATCGCGTACAAAAAAGGAATCGTCTTACCTCACTTATGACGAACTGACACCGGAGATCATGCAGGAATATACAGTCATCGTAAACTGTACGCCTGTAGGTATGTATCCTAAAGTGGATTTCTGTCCGGATATTCCTTATGATCAATTAACTCCCAACCATTTACTCTACGATTTGTTATATAATCCCAATGAAACCCTTTTCATGAAAAAGGGAGAGGCTCACGGCGCCGTTACTAAAAACGGACTGGAAATGTTGTTATTGCAAGCATTTGCCGCATGGGAAATATGGAACAAATAGAGCGAAAGGAAGGAAAGATGAAGAAAGGTATCAAGTACAGTCTGATCGGACTGTTAGCAGTTATCATTATTGCCCTCACAGGTGCGAGTTTCTACATGCTCGGCTACTCGCTGAGACCGGAGCACAACAAAGGGAAAGATATTCCCGGCTCCTACGAGTATATGCTCAGCGAGTACCCGCAAATTAAGCCTTGGATAGATAGTTTGCAAACTGTCGGTGCTTTACGGGATACCTTTATTATCAACCCTGACGGGGTGCAACTGCATGCCATTTACGCAGCCGCTCCCGAACCTACCCACAAAACAGCCGTCATCGTGCATGGTTATACGGACAATTGCATCCGTATGCTGATGATAGGTTACCTTTACAACAAAGATTTAAAGTATAACATTCTGCTGCCCGACCTGCAAAACCAGGGATTGAGCGGAGGCCCTGCCATTCAAATGGGATGGAAAGACCGGCTGGACGTATTGCGCTGGATGGACATTGCCAACGATATTTACGGCGGAAATACCCAGATGGTAGTACATGGCATCTCTATGGGGGCCGCCACCACTATGATGGTATCCGGTGAACCTCAGCAATCTTTCGTGAAATGTTTTGTGGAAGATTGCGGTTATACCAGCGTATGGGACGAATTCTCCTACGAATTGAAGGGACAGTTTGGACTGCCTCCGTTCCCGTTGATGTACACCACCAGCTGGCTGTGCAACGCGAAATACGGTTGGAACTTCAAGGAAGCTTCTTCGCTGAATCAGGTCAAGAAATGCAAACTGCCGATGTTCTTCATTCATGGCGATGCAGATACATACGTACCCACCTGGATGGTATATCCTCTCTACGAGGCAAAATCGGAACCTAAAGAATTGTGGCTTGCCCCCGGTGCCACACACGCCATGTCCTACAAGGATCATCCGGAGGAATACACCGAACGTGTGAAGAATTTTGTAGGAAAATACATCTATTGATGTGATTTTTCCTATATTCGTCCCACAAATACATTAGTATGAAAAGATTAATCTCCATAAGTTTATTCCTATGCCTGCTGCTATCCATGCAGGCACAGAAGGTCTATACTACAGACAATATCCCCAAAGTACATCTTCAGAACAAAATGCGCTATGTCTGCAATCCGGACGGCATCCTCTCTCAGGCTGCCTGCGACAGCATCGACCGTATGCTGTATGCATTGGAGCAACAGACGGGCATTGAGACAGTAGTTGCCGTAGTTCCGTCTATCGGCAATGATGATTGCTTTGACTTTGCGCACCGCTTGCTCAATGAATGGGGTGTAGGAAAGAAAGCAAAGAATAACGGCTTGGTCATTCTTTTAGTAACCGATCAGCGCTGCATCCAGTTCTATACAGGTTATGGACTGGAAGGAGACCTGCCCGATGCCATCTGTAAACGTATCCAGACGCGCGACATGATTCCTTATCTGAAAGATGGTAACTGGGATGCGGGTATGGTTGCCGGTGTGCGTGCCGTATGCGGTAGACTGGACGGCAGCATGGTGAATGATACAGATGATGAAGAAGACATTTCTTTCTTCGGCATTCTGGCAGCAGTTATCGGATTCTTTGTTGTTGCCGGAGGAATCGGTTGGATGGCGGCACGTGCCGCAAGCAAATGCCCCAACTGCGGACAGCACAAATTGCAACGCACCAGCAGTAAAGTGGTTTCCCGGATCAACGGAGTAAAAACGGAAGATGTTACCTACACTTGCCGCAACTGCGGACACAAGATAGTACGCCGCAAACAGTCGTATGATGAAAACTATCGCGGAGGTGGCGGAGGAGGTCCGGTCATCTTTGGTGGTGGCGGAAGCTTCGGCGGAGGAGGCGGTGGCTTCAGCGGAGGCAGCTTCGGTGGAGGTATGGGAGGTGGCGGAGGTGCCGGTTCCCGATTCTGAGAGTTGAAACTCTCAGAGTTACAAGCTACGGGCTGCAAGCTACAAGTGCCTTTCGGTATCACAGCGCAGCAACTCGTAGCTTGTAACTCGTAGCTTGTAACTCGTAGCTTGTAACTAATTAATAATCATTTAATAAAAGAAAAGTATGAAGAAATCAACTATTATCATTCTTGTTGTTTTAGCTCTCCTCGTCATTTGGGGTGTCACTGGTTATAACGGACTGGTAACTATGGATGAAAACGTAAGCGGACAATGGTCAAACGTTGAAACACAATATCAGCGCCGTGCCGACTTGATTCCGAATCTGGTCAGTACAGTAAAAGGATACGCTTCTCATGAAAAAGAAACTCTGGAGGGTGTGGTAGAAGCTCGTAGCCAGGCTACTCAAATTAAAGTAGATGCTAATGATCTGACTCCGGAAAAATTGGCCGAATATCAGAAAGCTCAAGGTGCGGTAACTTCTGCATTGGGTAAGTTGCTTGCCATTACTGAGAATTACCCCGATTTGAAAGCAAACCAGAATTTCCTGGAACTGCAAGCTCAATTGGAAGGTACTGAAAACCGTATCAACGTGGCACGTACCAACTTCAACAATGCAGCAAAGAACTTCAATACTGCCATCCGCCGCTTCCCGAAGAATATTCTTGCAAGTCTGTTCGGTTTCGAAAAGCGCGCCTACTTTGAAGCTTCCGAAGGAGCAGAAACAGCACCGCAAGTACAGTTCTAAATAAGTATATTCATACCGTAACAAACGGTTCTATAATAAGCAAGTACCCCTTCTACCCTGGAAACTTGAATAGATCGAAGTTTCCGATGGGTGGAAAGGGGACTTGCTTTTTTTTAGGATGACTACTGCAAATCCGTTATTGCCTCTTTCAGTTCTTTTATCCCGCTCCATGCTTTGAGGAACAAACGAATTCCTATCAGCAACCCTATGACAAGACCAGTCCAAGCACCTATCAATATATAACGATCCCCCATTTGGGACATATCCCATATCATGCTTGCCAGCAACGGTACGCCACACAACACACTCACAGCTATCCCCACTTTGAAAGACATCCGGAAACGACTCTCCGCAAGACACACTTCACGCACAGTCATCTTCAGACAATCAATCTTCCTTAGCAGCAACATCCACGTAAGTTGCCGGGCGAGTATCACAACTACAAACAAAAACAACAATATCCACGTCAGTACGCTGAAATCATATGCTTGATTGCGCACCAAAAGCCAAGACACGAAAGGTAGACAAAGCACTAAAACCGTAAATCGCCGCAACACACGATCCTGCACCTGCTTTACTTTGCTGACCACCTTACTATTTTGTTGCTGGCGCTGCTCCATTTCCAGGCGCCCGAGCCTTTCTTCCATTATATTCCAATTTTGTTTCAATTCTTCCAGTTCCATAATCTGTTTTATTTTAGCTATTCGCTTGTTTTGTAAGTTTATCCTTGATTCGTTTCAATCTTGAAGCTACGGTGTTGCGCGGCACGCCGACAATTTCCGCAATCTCCTCATAAGAATTTTCATCCAGCCACAGCAAGATGAGGGCACGTTCAAACTTGTCCAGTCCCGCAATGAGGCGATACATCTCTTTCAAGCGTTTGGTCGTTCCACTATCTTCTGCTTCCAGCCCGTAGAGGGAATCCAAGGAAGTATGTTCGCCCCGGCGTTGCTGCTGGCGGTAGAAGGAGATACAGGTGTTCAATCCCACGCGGTAAATCCACGAAGAAGGTTTACCCTTTCTTTCATAACCCTCGAAGCCTTTCCAAAGGTTTATCACGACATCCTGATAGAGATCTTTAAAATTATCCCCATCCGTAGCGTACATGTAGCAGATTTTATAGATCACTCGCTTGTATTCCTCAATGAGGGAAGTGAACTGTTTTTCTTTCATATTCTGTTCCATCTTAAGATAGTCTTTTGTACATAAGACGCCGGTTTTGGATATTAGTTGCAGGAGAGAAGAAAAAAAGGAAAAGTCAAGGCTGTTTTCAAGCCCAGAATTTGCCATTTTTTGCCACCGCATTGGCAAAGTTGTGCCACCATGCCAGCAAAGCCGTGCCACTGTGTTGGCAAAGTTGTGCTATCGTGTTGGCAAAAGATTGCCAATACGATGGCAAAATATTCTCAATATAATAGCAACAAATGCTTCACTTAGAGATCACTGTTCAGTAAGGTTAACTATAAAGATTTATAGTTCATTTCTATTCCACTCTATGCATACTTTCTTAATAAAAACTTGTATCTTTGCTGCATATTTCTTTCGTTGGAAAAGAAATATATTTTCCGATTTGGAGATATCATTTTATTATTCGTCTTCCTAAAAGTCTGGTAAATTTTTACAAGCACGGATAATAAGTGAAGGTCTCCACGTCCGGGTTGCGTATAACTTTGTTATATACACTCTGGCGTGGGGCTATTGCTTATTATTTGCTTGACGGGTTTACCAGAGCCTTTGGGAAGGAATAATATGCCAATAGTTCCCACGTCTCTTTTTTTACATTAGAGAAGTAGGAACACACGACTACCCCTTTAAAACTTATAACACGATGGATGAACTTCTTACCTGCTCCTGCCAGATGAAAACCGACTTAGAAAACTCAGCCGATGCATTTTCCTTTTTCAAAGAGAACTACCCCTTATCCAGTATTACGAATAATCTGAATGCACTGTCCAAACAAGAACTGCGCTGCGCTTGTTGCCTGATGGGAACTGTCTTAATGGGAATGTCTCGAAAAAAAACAATTTGGGAGCGACTGAAAGTAAAGAAGTAGGGTTCGGTTAATTTCTTATGCAAACTCAAGGCTATAAGCAAAATAATCGCTACTTTTGCACATTCAATTGAAAAAACATATCAACTCATGAGTAACCAAAGATACATGATGCGTGGTGTCAGCGCGTCTAAAGAAGATGTGCACAATGCCATCAAGAACATTGACAAAGGTATTTTCCCGCAAGCTTTCTGTAAAATTATCCCCGACATTTTGGGCGGTGACCCGGAATATTGCAACATCATGCACGCCGACGGTGCAGGCACAAAGTCCTCATTGGCTTATATGTACTGGAAAGAAACAGGTGATCTTTCTGTTTGGAAAGGTATTGCACAGGATGCACTGATTATGAATATCGACGACCTGCTTTGCGTAGGTGCAGTAGATAACATCCTGGTTTCCTCTACCATCGGACGAAACAAATTGCTGATTCCGGGCGAAGTAATATCCGCCATCATCAACGGTACGGACGAATTGCTCGCCGAGCTCCGCGAGATGGGTGTAGGCGTATATGCCACAGGTGGTGAAACTGCCGATGTAGGCGACCTGGTACGTACCATCATCGTAGATAGTACTGTAACTTGCCGCATGAAGCGTAGCGATGTGATTGATAATGCCAATATCCGTCCGGGTGATGTAATTGTAGGCTTGGCTTCTTACGGACAGGCTACTTACGAAAAAGAATATAACGGTGGCATGGGTAGCAACGGACTGACCAGTGCCCGTCATGATGTATTCTCCAAATATCTGGCAGAGAAATATCCAGAAAGTTATGACAAGGCAGTACCTGAAGAACTAGTCTACTCCGGTGGTCTGAAACTGACGGATACCGTAGAAGGTAGTCCGCTGGATGCAGGCAAGCTGGTACTCTCCCCTACCCGCACGTATGCTCCGGTAGTGAAGAAATTACTGGATGCGCTTCGCCCTGAAATTCACGGTATGGTACACTGCTCTGGTGGCGCACAAACGAAAGTACTGCATTTCATTGGTGATAATTGCCGCGTGATTAAAGATAATCTGTTCCCCGTTCCTCCTTTGTTCAAAACAATTAAAGAGCAGAGCAATACGGACTGGGCAGAGATGTACAAGGTATTCAATATGGGACACAGACTGGAAGTATACTTATCACCCGAACATGCCGAAAAGGTAATCGCCATCAGCAAGAGTTTCGGTATTGATGCTCAGATTGTGGGGCATATTGAAGAAAGCAATCAGAAAGAACTGATTATCAAGAGCGAATTCGGAGAATTCAAATATTAATTCAATGAAGAAACTGATTTATATCTTATGCTGCCTCTTCTGCCTTTTTATCACTGCAGATATGGGGTATGATACGTGGGAACAGTTATCAGTAAAACCATTTTCTTTCAGGCTGTTCATGCGTATACTTGCATTGTTGGGTTGGTGTGCCATAACTTATGGCGTCGCCACCCGGAGATATGGATGGGTACAAAAACTTTGCAAATAAAATAAATGGCAGACAACAATACCATATTAGAGAAACTCGAAGGGCTTGTTGCCCGCTTCGAAGAAGTATCGACGCTGATTACAGACCCGGCAGTGATTGCCGACCAGAAGCGTTATGTAAAACTCACCAAAGAATACAAAGAACTGGGTGACCTGATGGATGCCCGCAAAGAATATATCCAGGTGCTGAACGGCATCGAGGAAGCCAAAGAGATCATCACTAACGAAGCTGATCCGGAAATGCGGGAAATGGCTCGCGAAGAATTGGATGCCTGTCAGGCACGCCAGCCGGAACTGGAAGAACATATCAAGCTCCTCCTCGTGCCTGCCGACCCACAGGACAGCAAGAACGCCATTCTCGAAATCCGCGGGGGTACAGGTGGCGACGAAGCCGCAATCTTTGCCGGAGACCTCTTCCGCATGTATACCAAATTCTGCGAAACGAAAGGTTGGAAGATGGAAATATCCAGCGTCAACGAAGGTGCAGCAGGCGGATTCAAGGAAATTATTTGCAGCGTTACGGGCGATAATGTATACGGAACGCTGAAATATGAATCGGGTGTACACCGCGTACAGCGTGTTCCGGCTACTGAAACTCAGGGGCGTGTACATACTTCCGCCGCATCTGTAGCCGTGCTACCCGAAGCAGAAGAGTTCGATGTAGTAATTAATGAAGGCGAAATCAAATGGGATACTTTCCGAAGTGGCGGTGCCGGTGGACAGAACGTAAATAAGGTGGAATCCGGTGTACGTCTACGCTATGTCTGGAAGAACCCAAACACGGGTGTTTCTGAGGAAATCCTGATAGAATGTACCGAAACGCGCGACCAACCGAAGAATAAGGAACGCGCCCTCTCACGTCTGCGTACCTTCATTTACGACAAGGAACATCAGAAATATCTGGACGATATTGCTTCCAAACGAAAGACAATGGTATCTACCGGAGACCGTTCCGCTAAAATCCGTACCTACAATTATCCGCAAGGACGTATCACCGATCATCGTATCAACTATACCATTTATAACCTTGCCGCCTTCATGGATGGCGATATTCAAGATTGTATAGACCACTTGATTGTAGCGGAAAATGCAGAACGGCTGAAAGAAAGTGAACTGTAACCCCAAAGGAAAGACGTAGCCCCGGAAACTTCAACGGCAGAACAAATGAAAGGACAGTTTTTAAATAAAGCATTTCATACTCTGACGGAAGCATTTCAGAATTGCCTGAAACGTTTTCCAACTACAGTATGTTTTGTCTTTGCACTTACTGCCTATCTGGCTTATCTGGTATCTACCGAAATGGAGGATGAAAGAAAACTTACGCTGGTTCTGGGTTATTACTTTTCTGTCGGCACCCTGCTCTCACTCACTCTCCATCTGTGGAGCGAAGAAATAAAGAACCGGGTAAAAGGGATCAGTGTGCATATTATGATGCATGTGTTGCTTATTGCCGACGCAGTGTATCTCTACAGCCTCTCTCCGGAGCGGTCGCTCACAGAAATAAGCATAGCTCACGGAGCGGCTATCCTCGCCTTGTGGCTTTCAGTCTTCTTCCTCTCATTCACCAAAGAAAAGAATGACATTCCGAGCTGGAACTTTGCTTCCTACACCGTAGGGGCTTTTGTCACGGCAAACGTGGTGGGACTGATTATGAGTGGTGGAATAAGCCTGCTCGTCTTTTCACTCCACCAGCTCTTCGATGTGGATGTGAGTTGGAAATGCTACCTGTATATCCTTACTATATGTAGTGTATTGCTCCCGATGCTACTCTTTCTCGGCATGTTGCCCAAAGACGAATTAAAACATAACCAAGAACCGCAACCATCAGAGTTCCTGAACGGAACGATACATTTCCTTTTTCTCCCGCTCATGGCAGGGTATCTGCTTGTACTCTATATCTATGCCACCCGCATCCTTATCAATTGGGAACTACCTACAGGCTGGGTATCTTGGCTCGTAGTGGCACTCATGGCGGGATGTATCGCCATTGAATTCGGACTGTATCCGGCACGGGTCAGTGAATCAAAGCGCATAAATGAATGGATTGCACGCTGGCTGCCTGCCCTGGTACTCCCGTTACTGATATTAATGACAGTCGGTATCATCCGCCGCTTCAACGATTATGGTGTCACAATCAACCGACTTTATCTGATTACACTTAATATCTGGTGTTATATCGTTTGCTTCGGATTGGTCTTCACCCAGGCACGCCGCATCAGTTGGATTCCTATCTCATTTTCCATCATCTTCCTGCTGACTTCCGTATTGCCGGTGAACTATGCAAGCATCACCCGGAACGTCATGCGCCATAGCGTAGAGAAGGAACTGGCACGAAGCGGTAAAACAGACTTGCCCCTCTCACGCAACCAGTACGACAACTGGCTGGATTCACTTCCGGCAAAGACCGCATTGCAAGTGAACGACCGACTCCGTTATCTGCACTACTGGTTCGGACGGAAAAGCATAGCCGACCTTGTAGACAAAGACGCATCATTCTATTATGCCCAAAACCGTTTCGGTCAGAACAGTAATAAAGCGGCCGATAACGATAAAGCTGCAGACGGTAACCGGGCTGTATCATACAATGGTCAGGCATTCTCACAGACAAGCATCGAGATTCCTAAGGGATACAGCCATTTCGTAATCATACCGGAATCAAGCAGGCAACTCAAAATTCCACATAAGTATATAGAAACAGGAGTATTGCTCGCCTCTCTCGGTACGCGGACAGATGAAATGAACGATACGGCATACATTGACCTTAAAAACATTGAAGCACTTCAACGTTATAAATATGGTGAAATGCCTCCTGCACAATTCAAATGTAACTCTGATAAGTGCCTCTTCATACTGACAGGTTTCTCTTTAGATTATCAAGAAGAAGGAGACGAGGCTCTTTTACTGAATATAAACGGCTATCTATTCAAGAAATAGTAAAACGAATCATAAACAGACTAAATATATCCAATATGAACAAACAACAACTTTTTGAAAATATCAAGCGTAAGAAATCATTCCTTTGCGTAGGTCTGGATACAGACATCAAGAAAATCCCGGAACACTTGTTGAAAGAAGAAGACCCGATCTTCGCCTTCAATAAAGCCATCATCGATGCAACAGCCGACCTTTGCATCGCCTACAAACCCAATCTCGCTTTCTACGAAAGTATGGGTGTGAAAGGCTGGATTGCTTTTGAAAAGACTGTGAAATATATCAAGGAAAACTATCCCGACCAATTCATCATTGCCGATGCCAAACGCGGTGATATTGGAAACACATCTGCCATGTATGCCCGCACGTTCTTCGAAGAACTGGACATCGACTCTGTAACCGTAGCTCCCTATATGGGTGAAGACAGTGTTACCCCGTTCCTGACTTACGAAGGCAAATGGGTAATCCTCCTGGCACTAACAAGCAACAAAGGCTCACACGACTTCCAGTTAACAGAAGACCCCAACGGTGAACGCCTTTTCGAAAGAGTACTGCGCAAGTCTCAGGAATGGGCTAACGATGGACAGATGATGTATGTGGTAGGTGCTACACAAGGCCGTGCTTTCGAAGATATCCGCAAGATTGTTCCTAACCATTTCCTGCTTGTGCCGGGTGTAGGTGCACAGGGTGGCTCACTGGAAGAAGTCTGTAAGTATGGCATGAACTCCACTTGCGGACTGATTGTGAACTCCAGCCGTGGCATCATTTATGTGGATAAGACTGAGAAATTTGCAGAAGCTGCACGTAATGCCGCAAAGGAAGTGCAACAGCAAATGGCGGAACAGTTGAAGGGAGTGATTAACGCCTAATCACTTATCACCTACCCTTAATCACTAACAACGTGTTCGAACGAAAGATCATTAACGACCCGGTATTCGGGTTCATCAATATTCCGAAGGGGTTGCTGTACGACATCGTGCGGCATCCTCTCTTGCAGCGTTTAACCCGCATTAAGCAACTGGGTTTGTCGTCTGTGGTTTATCCCGGTGCACAGCACACGCGCTTTCAACATTCGTTGGGGGCTTTCCATTTGACGAGCGAAGCTATCCAGCACCTCACCAGCAAAGGGAACTTCATTTTCGACAGTGAAGCCGAAGCCGTGCAGGCGGCCATTCTGATGCATGATATCGGACACGGTCCTTTTTCTCATGTACTGGAAAATACCATCGTACAGGGCATATCCCACGAAGATATCTCTCTCATGCTGATGGAACGTATCAACAAAGAAATGAACGGGCAACTCACACTTGCCATCCAGATATTCAAGGACGAATACCCCAAAAAGTTCCTGCACCAGCTAGTCAGCGGACAACTCGACATGGACCGCATGGACTACCTTCGCCGCGACAGTTTCTACACCGGCGTAACGGAAGGTAACATCGGTTCGGCACGCATCATCAAGATGCTCGATGTGAAAGAAGACCATCTCGTAGTAGAATCCAAAGGTATCTATTCCATTGAGAACTTTCTCACAGCCCGCCGCTTGATGTACTGGCAGGTATATCTGCACAAAACATCCGTGGCATACGAGAAAATGCTCATTAGCGCCCTGCTCCGTGCTAAAGAATTAGCAAGCAAAGGTGTAGAATTATTTGCTTCACCGGCATTGCGTTTTTTCCTTTACAACGATATCAACAAGGAAACTTTCTATAACAATCCGGAGTGCCTGGAGAACTTTATCCAACTGGACGACAATGATATATGGACCGCATTAAAGGTCTGGAGCACCCACAGTGACAAGGTTTTATCCACGCTGAGCCTCGGTATGATCAACCGTAATATCTTTAAAGTGGAAATTTCTACCGAACCAATATGTGAAGAAAGGAAAAAAGAGTTAACTTTGCAAATCAGTCAGCAACTGGACATACCCCTCTCTGAAGCGAGCTATTTCGTCTCTACCCCCAGCATCGAGAAGAATATGTACGACCCGGCAGACGATAGTATTGATATCCTTTATAAAGACGGAAGTATCAAGAATATTGCTGAAGCATCGGACATGCTCAACATTTCCCTACTTTCTAAAAAGGTAAAAAAATACTATCTTTGCTACCAACGTTTGCATAGGTAAGTATAAAATATTCACCCAAGGACAAGGAAATATAAAAAAAAAGTCCGTTATTTGTGATTTGAAACCATCTAACAAGAATAAGACAATGGAGTTCTCTGCTAAACAAATTGCAACATTTATCCAAGGAGAAATCGTTGGAGACGAGAATGCAACTGTACATACTTTTGCCAAGATAGAAGAAGGCATCCCCGGTGCTATATCGTTTCTGTCCAACCCCAAATATACATCTTACATCTACGAAACAAAATCCAGTATTGTACTGGTAAACAAAGACTTCGTTCCTGAACAAGAAATAAAAGCCACTTTAATTAAGGTGGATAATGCCTACGAAAGTTTGGCTAAATTGCTCAACCTTTACGAACAAAGTAAGCCTAAGCGTGTGGGTATTGATCCGTTGGCTTTCGTTGCCGAGACTGCAAAGATTGGCAAGGATGTTTACATTGCGCCCTTTGCTTGCATTGGTGAGTATGCAGAAGTAGGAGACAATACAATGATACATCCGCATGCTACCGTAGGCAGTGGTGCCAAAGTGGGCAGCAATTGTATCTTATATGCCAATACAACCATTTATCATGACTGTCGGATAGGCAATCATTGCATCCTGCATTCCGGCAGTGTGATCGGTGCGGATGGTTTTGGTTTCGCTCCAACTCCCGAAGGTTACGAAAAAATACCTCAAATCGGTATCGTAATACTGGAAGACAATGTAGAGATAGGCGCAAACACTTGCGTGGACCGTGCTACAATGGGTGCAACCATCGTACACAAAGGTGTGAAACTGGACAACCTGATACAGGTAGCCCACAATGACGAAATCGGTGCAAACACTGTTATGGCGGCGCAAGTGGGTATTGCAGGATCTACCAAGATAGGCGAATGGTGTATGTTCGGCGGTCAGGTAGGCATTGCAGGACATATCCATATCGGAAATAAAGTGAACCTCGGAGCACAGTCCGGTGTTCCCAGTAATATTAAGGATGGCAGCCAGTTAATCGGTACTCCTCCCATGGAGCTGAAACAATACTTTAAAGCCTCCGTTGCCCAACGGAACTTGCCGGATATGCTAACAGAACTCCGCCAGCTCCGTAAAGAACTGAATGAATTAAAACAACAAATAAATAAGTAACAAATGTTGAAACAAAAGACTCTGAAAGACAGTTTTTCCCTCAGTGGTAAAGGTCTTCACACGGGACTTGACCTGACCGTTACTTTCAATCCGGCTCCGGACAACCACGGATATAAAATCCAGCGCACCGACGTGGAGGGACAACCTATCATTGATGCGGTTGCGGACAACGTGACTGAAACCACTCGCGGCACTGTTCTTTCCAAGAATGGCGTGAAGGTTAGTACTGTAGAGCACGGCATGGCAGCCCTCTATGCCTTAGGTATCGATAACTGCCTGATACAAGTCAACGGTCCCGAGTTTCCCATTCTGGACGGTAGCGCCCAATACTATGCAAAAGAGATAGAGCGCGTCGGTACAGAAGAACAAAACGCCGTTAAAGATTTCTATATTATCAAGTCAAAGATCGAGTTCCGCGATGAAAAGACTGGTTCTTCCATCATTGTGTTGCCCGACGAGAACTTCAGTCTGAATGTGCTGGTATCTTACGACTCAACCATCATTCCCAACCAGTTTGCAACTCTGGAGGATATGTCAAAGTTCAAAGACGAAGTAGCTGCCAGCCGCACATTCGTATTTGTACGCGAAATAGAGCCATTATTGCAAGCCGGCCTTATCAAGGGGGGGGATCTGGACAATGCTATCGTAATCTACGAACGCGAAATGTCTCAGGAAGACTTTGACAAGCTGGCTGATGTGATGGGAGTTCCCCACATGAATGCTAAACAATTGGGTTACATCAACCACAAACCACTGGTATGGGCCAATGAATGTGCCCGTCACAAACTGCTCGACGTAATCGGTGACTTGGCTTTGATAGGCAAACCCATCAAGGGACGTATCATCGCTACCCGTCCGGGACATACCATTAATAACAAGTTCGCCCGCCAGATGCGTAAGGAAATCCGCCTGCACGATATACAGGCTCCGACTTACGACTGTAACCGCGAACCCATCATGGATGTAAACCGTATCCGCGAACTGTTGCCGCACCGTTACCCATTCCAATTAGTGGACAAGGTGATTGAAATAGGTGCCAATTATATTGTAGGCGTGAAGAATATCACCGCCAACGAGCCTTTCTTCCAAGGACACTTCCCACAGGAACCGGTAATGCCGGGTGTATTACAGGTTGAAGCTATGGCACAGGTAGGTGGCCTGCTTGTATTGAACTCCGTAGACGAACCCGAACGCTATTCTACCTATTTCATGAAGATAGATGGTGTGAAGTTCCGTCAGAAGGTAGTGCCGGGTGATACCCTTATCTTCCGTGTGGAACTACTTGCACCTATCCGCCGTGGCATTTCCACGATGAAAGGTTATGCGTTCGTAGGCGAGAAAGTGGTTTGCGAGGCAGAGTTTATGGCACAAATAGTTAAGAACAAATAATTCAAAGCATGATAAGTCCCTTAGCGTATATTCATCCCGAGGCAAAAATCGGGGAAAACGTAGAGATTGCTCCTTTTGTATTCATCGACAAGAATGTGGTAATCGGCGATAACAACAAGATTATGGCAAATGCCAACATTCTGTACGGTTCACGTATCGGCAATGGAAATACTATTTTTCCGGGAGCTGTTATCGGTGCTATCCCTCAGGATCTGAAATTTCAGGGAGAAGAGAGTACCGCTGAAATCGGTGACAACAATACCATTCGTGAAAATGTCACCATCAATCGCGGTACGGCTGCCAAAGGCAGAACCATTATCGGTAACAACAACCTGTTGATGGAAGGTGTGCATGTAGCTCATGACGCTCTTGTCGGTAATTACTGTATCATAGGTAACTCTACCAAAATGGCAGGTGAGATAGTTATAGACGATTTCTCCATTATCAGCGCTAATGTATTGATGCATCAATTCTGCCGTGTAGGTGGATATGGCATGATACAAGGCGGGTGCCGTTTCAGTAAGGATATTCCGCCATACATCATTGCAGGTCGGGAACCGATTGCTTACAGTGGTATCAACATTATCGGGTTGCGTCGTCGCGGGTTCTCCAATGAAACCATTGAGAACATACACAATGCATACCGTATCATTTACCAAAGTGGCTTGAACACTTCAGATGCATTAAAGAAAATAGAAGAAGAAATTCCGACGAGCCCGGAAATAGAATACATTGTCAGCTTCATCCGTGACTCCGAACGTGGTATTATTAGGTGATAAAACGATAAAGTAATTAGAATATGATATACAGATTTACACTTATCTCCGATGAAGTGGACGACTTCGTAAGAGAAATACAAATTGACCCGGAAGCTACATTCTACGACTTCCATGAGGCTATAGTGAAGTCAGTAGGCTATACTAACGACCAGATGACTTCTTTCTTCATCTGTGATGATGATTGGGAAAAAGAAAAGGAAATCACACTGGAAGAGATGGATGACAATCCGGAAATGGACAGTTGGGTAATGAAAGACACCACTATCAGCGAACTGATAGAAGATGAAAAGCAGAAGTTACTCTATGTGTTCGACTACATGACAGAACGCTGTTTCTTTATTGAACTTTCCGAGATCATTACCGGAAAGGAAATGAAAGGTGCCAAATGTACCAAGAAGGAAGGCGATGCCCCGAAACAGACTATTGACTTCGAAGAAATGGCAGCCAACAGCGGATCACTCGATCTGGATGAAAACTTCTATGGAGATCAAGACTTTGATCTGGAAGAATTCGACCAGGAAGGATTCGATATGGGAGGCGGTGAAGGTGGCACAGCATCGTTTGAGGAAGAAAAATTCTAAATTTGAATATACCAAGAGAGGAACCATACTCTTTATAGTATATTTTTAGACGCAGATTACGCGGATAACACAGATTTTTTTAGTTTAGAATCCGTGTTATCCGCGTAATCTGTGTCTAAAGGATAATCTCCATTTTATCTTTGAAACCATTTTACATAATATCTGTATGAAAACCCTGATAGTGCTTATTGGACCGACCGGAGTCGGAAAGACCGAACTCAGCCTGCGGCTGGCAGAGCATTACCAAACTTGCATCGTTTCCGCAGACTCCCGGCAACTCTACGCCGATTTGAAAATAGGGACGGCAGCCCCTACCCCCGAGCAACTGCAACGCGTGAAACATCACCTTGTAGGAACCTTGCAACTCACCGATTACTACAGTGCCGCCCAATACGAAGCGGAGGTACTGAGACTCTTGGAAACTTTATTCACCGAGCAAGACACAGTATTACTTACGGGTGGTTCTATGATGTATGTGGATGCCGTTTGCAAAGGCATTGACGATATTCCGACCGTGGATACTGAAACACGCCAAGTGATGCTGCATAAGTATGAAACGGAAGGTCTGGAAAGATTGTGCGCAGAGCTAAAGTTACTCGACCCGGAATACTACAGAATAGTGGATCTGAAGAATCCTAAACGTGTAATCCATGCACTGGAGATATGCTATATGACTGGAAAAACTTACACTTCATTCCGCACCCAACAGAAAAAAGAGCGCCCCTTCCGCATCATCAAAATAGGATTGACGCGCGATCGGGAAGAACTTTACGAACGCATAAACCGACGGGTAGAGATTATGATAGAGGATGGCCTGGAAGAAGAAGCCAGAAAGGTATATCCTTACCGGGCACTTAATTCATTGAATACGGTAGGTTATAAAGAAATGTTCAAATATCTGGACGGAGAATGGACCTTGCCTTTTGCCATAGAGAAAATCCAACAGAACTCCCGCATCTATTCGCGCAAGCAAATGACATGGTTCAGGAGAGATGAAGAAATCCGTTGGTTCCATCCGGAACAAGAAACGGAGATACTAGCGTACCTCCGTTCGGTAATGTAAGTTCTATTCTGATTCCAGTAAACTCTGATAAATCATTCTAATGGATGACTCCAGTTCATCGTACAGCTTCGGTATTGCTTGGGTATCGAGGCTTCCTTTTTTGTACCACTCTTCCAGCAATGGCTTCGTCGTACGGAATACTTCATCTTCCACTTCAGTAATCACTGTCATATAACCGTCACCTTTCCCAGGACTATACAACCTCTCCCAATTCAGATAACGTCCGGTGCCCATTCCCTGCTTATAGCTGAAAACTCTGTCTGCCAAGCGAAGTGACCAATCACTGAGCAGAGCTGCCTCATGTTCTTTGTTGAAACGTACCATTCCAGGAAGGAGTTTTCCGGCATCTTTCACCCACAGCGGGACAGCTATACCGGTAGGAGGATACCCTAACAGGGTCCACATGGTAGTCAGTTCGGCCTTTACACCCGGTTTTACCCCCTGTACCACCACCGAACACGATGTACTGCTACGCGGAATGAAGTCCTGATCTATAAACCAGCCCGATGCCTGAGGACGATTATACTCCCCGCTACGCAAATCAATATCCAGCATACGGTTACGGAACGAACGCGATAAATCATTGAAAATAAACTGTGGGGTAATACTACCTGTAGCCGAAGCCTTCATCAGTACCTGATCTGCTTCCATATAGCGCACATAGCCGGCCCCCTCGTTCACCTTACCTGCAAAAGAGAAGTTGGTACGGGCAATATAACCATAAGGAGCATCTTTTGGATTATTGGCATCATACATCACATATTTATAATAATCTACTTCAAACATAGCTGCCCCACCTTGTGCATCGATTACACCAAAATTAGCTTCGATATCACTGGGCTTGGAAATGGTATCCAGAAAATGACAGAAGTCCTCTACCGTAGCACAAACTTCAAGTGCACGATAAATAACACGCCCATTGGCGGCTCCCCGTTCTTCATCACCTTTTACATCCACCAAGTTATACGATTGTGTATTCATCAAAGCGAATCCTGCAGAGTTAGTTCCCATCCATGCCTCTTTCAGATATGCATTGGCACTATTCACTACAGCAATAAAGTCATACCTCTCGCCTTTCACATAGTCAACATGATTTCGCATAAAGTCCGTATCACGGTTTTTCCAAAGCAGAGGGCGCCCATCGAGTGTCACTTTACCCGATACAACAGCAGAAGTACAAGCATGCACAGGAGTAGCGAACAAAACGATTGCTACCGCACACAGGATTAATAAGGATATTTGTTTCAACATAAGTCATCAGGTATTTGGGAAGCTGATACAAAAATAAGATTTTCTACTAAAGAAGTATTCAAAAAGATCAGAATTATTTAGTTCCGGTTGAATATCTCAATAGGATTAATTACTTTTGAACGCAACTAAAAAGTACAGTACTATGAAACCACTTATTCCACTGGCAATATTTATATTCATTCTCACAGTCAGTTCTTGCACTACGGCACCTAATTTCCGAATAGATGCTACAACGCAGGGAATACAAATCGGAGACACACTTATTCTTACCCACCATCTACTACCGGACTGGAAAGAAGGCGACCGTGATACTTTCATAGCAACAAAAGAAGGAAAATTTTCTTTCTGCAAACAGACGGATGAGACAAAGCTTTACATCATAACCTACCATCCTTCTCAAACGGAACCTTTAAGATATTGCAATCGTGGCTTTGTATTCTATGCCCGTCCGGGCGATCATCTGAAAGTAAAGGGGAATGTAGAGTTCTTTCCTGCCATGCACAAAGAGGGCGGAATGTATGATGATCCGCGTTTACAACGCATCCTAACCCTGGAAGATAGTATAACAGTGGAACAAAACAAAATATATCGCAAACTATACTATTTTGCAAACCTGCGAGGCACCCCACAGGCCAATCCCGACTCTATGATGTATTATAACCAAGCATACAGTCAATGCCGTTCCAGCGAACTAAGTGAAGCTCTGAAAGAATTCCGCAATACGGCAGATGACAGTGAATATGCCGCTTGGGAATATCTGCAAGCCGTAAACAGAGTCTCTTATTCGGAAGCTGCAGAAAGATTCACTCGTTTTACTCCCGAAATTAAATCATCGACTATCGGGAGAAAACTGGAACAGTTGCTCAAGGTCATGAAAAATATAGAACCGGGAAACACCCCAAGCGAGTTTACCGTAATCACTTCTGATAGTGCCCGTATTTCTTTGTCGGACTACCGTGGTAAATATTTACTTATTTATCATTGGGGATATGGATGTCCTGGAACTACCTGGGTACATCCGCGCTTATTGAAACTCTACGAGGAATACCACGATAAAGGTTTTGAAATCTTAGGATTCACTGGCGATAAGCAACCAGAAACTCTTTCTCAAGACTCAGAAGTTGCTTCACTGTTTTATCCACCCTGGGCCACTGTATATACAAATCAAAAGGAAAATAGCTTTATTGCCGATGATTATTACTTCAACGGAGTTCCTATCCTGATGGTTATCTCACCCGAAGGAAAAACTCTTCTGAGGGGATATAGCGGCATCTATCAGCCCCTCAAAGAATTATTAGAAAAGGAGATGGGTAAATAAAAAGGCGGATAATTTCTTATTCATATTCTCCCCTTATGAAAATCATTGGTTTAATATAGATTTCCAAAGTTCCGTCTGCACCGGTTTTCACTTCCATTTGTTCGATGTTCGTTTGATACGCAGTGCTGGCCGGAACTTCTTTTCCATTAATATAATAACGTGCATTTCGCCTGTCAACACCTCTCGGTTTCAGCAACTCATCAATCTGCTTAATCGTTTTTTCTTCCTTCATTTGCTGTGGAGTTTTCAGTTTCAGAACTATGACTCCATTTATTCCACGTGTACCATAAATAGCAGTAGCCGAAGCATCTTTCAAAATATCAATGCTTTCAATGTGCATAGGATTCAATGCCGCAAAGATTTCATAAGGAAGCTCTAACCCATTTACAATGTATAAAGGCTCATTGGATGGAATAGGAATACGGTCTCTGATAACCAATGTACCAACAAGTGTGTCATTCTTCAAAGTATCTTTGAAAATTACAAGCTCTTTCATGAAAGGGGCTTCAGCATGAATAGATATAGCGGCAGACATTACTAATAATAGAAATACTCCCCAAAAGAAGCTATATCCCTGGTGAATTTGTTTTCTTTGTCTCATAGCATTATCTTTTAAGTGATAGAATCTAAACCGTCTCAAACAAAAATACTTAAAAGTAATGATTTAAACAAAAAAATAAGAAACAAAGTATTTATTCAGCAGATAATTCCTTTAACCTATCAAGCAGATATGCCCGTTTACTCTCGCTTGTACCTTCTTCCCAATAGCGGATAATACCTTTCTTATCTACCAACACTGTAGTCGGTGTAACCTGTACTTTAAACAGATTGAAGAAAAATAATTCATCGGCAATATGCGTAAAAAGGAAAGGACGGTTCTCCACAATCTTCTTTATTTGTTCCGGCGTATTCCAAGTCGTAGAAAAATAAGTCACATTCGGGCAGATCTTCATCCATTCATTCAAATCCGGCATCTCTTTGATACAAGGCCGGCAACCTGTATGCCAATAGTTCAGCACAAAAGGCTTTCCGAGAATATCCGCTTTTGTCCATACCCGTCCTGCCGTATCCTTTACTTCAAAATCCGGGAATGGCCTACCTACCCATTTATCAAGAGTAATCGTATTACTTCCGGCAACCGCCATCGGTTTTTGTGTCCCGGAACGTGAGATCATCAATAGCTCCTCCCCTCCGGGTACTTTTTCTACCGGAACCCGGTATTTCATCGCATAATCCGGTAATTTTTTCCCCTTATTCAGACGTATCTCCAATGCTGTATGTCCTTTTTCATCTGTCAACATAATCATTTGAGCTCCTTCATCATTCCGAACTCCCGGTGGCATGCCATTGAAAAAGCATCCGTCAATGAGAACAAACTTGTCACCAGTAGTCTGGGCAGAGCAAAGCCCCGCCCAAACAAACATCATAAAGAGAAACAAAAAGAGAGAATTCCTTTCCATATAAAATATTCTTGATTATTCATCTTTTAAAGTAATCGTCACTTTCGATGCAACTTTTACCTTGGTACCCTTCATACCAATATAAGAAACCACCAACTTATCCTCTTTTGAAGCAGACATTACAAAACGTCCATCTACATCGGTGACTGTTCCCATATTGGTTCCTTCAATAAGAACAGTAGCCCCCACAATAGGCTCTCCATCCTTATCCTGTACAAAACCTTCTACTTTCATATCACCCCGAACAGACGTTTTCTCAACACCTTCTTTTGCCTTTGTAGTAATATAAATTTTACCTCTTCCAGCTTCATTTCTTTCTTTCTCAACACTGATACTTTCAATCCGATTAGGAGGTACAACTTCATCCAATGCTCTCCCAGCCATTTCTATCTTCTCACCATCAACAAATATATCTACATCCTCCCACTCTGCCCTTCGGTTATTCAAATAAACACCTTTCAATCCAGGTACGTTAACTACTGAACTTTTATTTGATAAGGTAATAGATTTCTCAGCGCTTCCTTTCAGAGTAATTAGGATTACACCATTCTTTCCTTTCTCACCATACACTTCAGTAGCTGATTCGTTTTTCAGAACAGTCATACTCTCTATCTTATTCACATCTAAAGCAGAAAGGATTGACGAAGTGACTTCTTTACCGTCAACAATGTACAAAGGATTATTCATACCTTGAACCGAGAATTCTGACACCTTCGAGTTCACAGTCACCTGTGAATTTACCGTCTTTCCACCTTCCAGCCTAAATACCACCGGAACCGTATACTTCACTGCTACCGCCTTCCCTTTCTGCATACCTGGTTTCCATTTCGGCATTGCCTTTACCAACCGGATAGCTTCAGTATCCATATCCTTATCTACCGAACGGGTTACTTTAGAATTCGTCACATTTCCTTCTTTATCAATAATGAATTGTACCGTCACACGCCCCTGAATCCCTTTTTCTTTTGCAGACTCCGGATAACGCAGCTCCTTCTGGAGATATTCCATCATGGCATCCACACCACCTGGAAATTCCGGCATTTCTTCCACCACTTCAAAGACCGCTGTACCTTGCAACTTCCGACTCACTTCTGTTGGTACATAATTCACCTTTACCGTATCTTGCGACACAGTACTTATCTGCACTGACTCTTCCGTACTTTTTATAGCTTTTGCTTCCACAATTGCTGTCAAATCATTAACTTTGACGGCAGAAATCTCTTCTGCAGTTTCTGAGATTTCAGGACGGGCAAAAGCTGTTACTGCAATAGCTGCTACCGGAAGTATATATAAATACTTCAATTTTGCCCACGGATTCGATTTTTCTTTTAACATCATAGTGATACGTTTTTTAAGTTTACTGTGATTAAAGCTGTTGGCCATAGAGTA
>ENA-USYV01000067-USYV01000067.1-human-gut-metagenome-genome-assembly--contig:-NODE-67-length-103602-cov-31.797218_pt1 | contig 103602 bp, 79 predicted proteins | sample MGYA00250066_ERZ773514 | MGnify/ENA primary metagenome ERZ773514 (study PRJEB29103, sample SAMN06112049) | human gut metagenome | biome: human gut; feature: ankylosing spondylitis patient; material... | reverse complement strand
AACTACTGAATCATCAGAAACTACTGAATCATCAGAAACTACTGAATCATCAGAAACTACTGAATCATCAGAAACTACTGAATCATCAGAAACTACTGAATCATCAGAAACTACTGAATCATCAGAAACTACTGAATCATCAGAAACTACTGAATCATCAGAAACTATCGAAGAATCAGAGAACAATGATAATTTCGAAATTATCGAATTAACGGAAGATACTGAAATTTCCGAACAATTTGATACTCCCAAAGGAGCTGTTTCCAATGGGTATTATGTTATTAATGTAACCAAAAGTGAAATTTCTTCCACCAGTGCATATGCCGCTATACAATCTGCACTAGATGAAGCTCAGGAAAATGCAACAACAGACTTACCATACAAAGTTTTTGTAGATCCCGGAAAATATTCTCTCACACAAGGACTTCGTATTTACAGCAACACTTATCTTTGCCTGACAGGTGTTACCCTTACTCAAAACAAGGGAAGCAATTACAACATGATAAAAGTAGGCGACAGTAATGATACACATTCAGGTTATTATTACCAAAATATTACCATTGATGGCGGTATCTGGAACGAAAATGGCAATAGCAATACCGCCATCAAGATCTGTCATACACAGAACATTACTCTGATGAATGCCACATTGAAAAATTGTTCCAATTCTCACCTTATGGAGATTGCTGGCAATAACGGTATCACAATTCAAAATTGTAATTTTGCCGATCAGGCATTATCGACAAGTGCCAAACCCTATACCTATGAAGCCATTCAGCTTGATATTTTACTAGAATCTCACTTGTCCGGTTATCTATCTGAAGATCTTCCTTTAAAGAATGTAAAAATTACCGGTTGCTCCTTTAAAAATGTTCCACGTGGTATTGGTAGTCACACTGCAATACTAAACAATCCAGTAGACACGATAGAAATTTCCAACAATACATTTACCAGTCTTAAGAGTCTAGCTATACAGGCAATGAATTACATCAACTGTACTATTACAGGCAATACCATAACTGATACTCCGCAAGGTATCATGATATATTCCGTTCGTGAAAGTGGTACTTTTCTTGCTTCCACAGCAGTAAAAGAAGGACATATTCCATCATCAACCCCGGTTACATATCAAACTCCTGTGAACAATCAAAAAATGGTTATCAGCAATAATACAATTGCAGCTTCAGGTAATGACCCTTATGAAGATTACGAAAATGCCGCTATTTTTGTCAGTGGTTTAAATCTAGGTTCTGCCACTACCGGCTCTGGAGATACAATTCCTGCAGGTAATTATTTTATCAGCGGCATAACCATCTCCGATAATACGATCAATACGGACGGACATGGAATCCGTCTGCAAGACGCCAGGAACTCAACAATAACTGGAAATACAATAACTTATTCTCAGGTTTCAAAGCCTAAAAATACCTTCTATGGCATACAGTTACGCGAATCCTCTACCAATGGAATCATTGACAATAATACAATCAATAAGCCCCTTTCCGGCATACATATATTTGAAAAATCCTCTGCAAAATCCATTTCAGGGAATACAGTAACTACACCAACTAACAATGCTATTATGATAGAAAATGCCAGTGCTACGAATATTTCTTCAAATACGGTTAACAAGCCTGGTATCAACGGAATATTTATTTATAATAATTCTAATGTTGACTTAATCACAGACAACAATATTTCTGCCGGAAATGTCAACATTAACATTGACGGAAGCACAGTCACTAAAATAAGTAAAAATACGCTTTCTTCTGCAAAAACAAACAGTGTATTTTTGCATAACAAATGTACAGTAAATAAACTTTCCAGTAATACCATTAATGCTTCTGGAAAACATGGTGTATTTATCGATTGTGCTACTGCCAAAACCATAAAAGCCAATACGATACAAGCACCTGCTATTACTGGTGTACATGTATATAACAACAGCAAAGTTTCTACCATTGCGAATAATCAAATTACCTCACCTGGTAAGTATGGCATCTGTGCCGAAAAGAGTACTGCAACAACTATCTCTGGCAACTCAATCAGCAAACCTGCCAATACAGGTATTTTTATCTTTACCAAAAGCAAAACAGGTACAATATCCGACAATACCATTACCTCTGGAAAAGATAAAGGAATTGCGATCAACTCTGTAAAGTGCAAAATGACGATCAGTGGAAATACAATAAAAAAATGCAAGGCTTACCCTATTTATTGCAACCCTGCCTCTACCTCCTACGCAATTACGTTGAAGAAAAATATCATAACAGGCAATTCAAAAAAAATTGATGGTATCCGTGCTGACTCAGGTAAACTTATTCTTAGCAGCAATACAATCTCTTCCTGTAGTAGGGCGATTATTCTTTCTTCCAAAGTAAAGGGGACTGTTTATCCGAATACTTTCAAAAAGAATACTTATAATAATGTAAAAGTTAATTCCAGTTATGTTAAGACATTAACTGTAAAATCACTTTCCGGAAAATCAAAGTCAGCAAAAACAGCTACATTAAATTGGAAAAAACTTTCATCAGCTTCCGGCTATGTTGTTTATCGTTCAGCCTCCAAAAATGGCAGCTATACAAAAATTTCTACGATAAAAAAGAATAAAACCATTACCTATAAAGATTCTAAATTAAAGAGGAAGTCTACTTATTACTATAAAATTGTTCCATACACTACAATAGGAAAAACTACAGTTTATGGACTAGATAGTAAGATTGTATCCATCAAGATCAAATAACCAATTTTTATAATACAACTACACTATCATAACAAAAGCAGATGGCATTTGAATCTTTCAAATAAACCATCTGCTTTTTATAATCAAAACATTTTTTTAATTTTCTTCCAAATTTTATTTTTGAAAGCATCTCGCTGCAATTGCTGCTCTGATTTCGGTGTATCCTCCACATCAGGAAGCTTAATTTCACTAATAATTCCCTGACTTTGTAATTCATCTACATATTTTTTGTACTTTCTCAGGTTTTTTAATGTATCCTTATATTTTTTTTCAAATAATTTTTTATCATCCAGAAGTTTTCTGCTTTTCTTTAACCACTTCTCTAACACTTCTGTTTTCATGTTATTCTGCCACTCTAAACGCTCCAACGGTGTATAGGTAGTCTTCCGCACCTGTTCTAATGGCAGATCACAATTCTCATACTCGGCAACAAAATCCTGTACATCCTGAATCAGCTTTTCGCGTAAAGCAAGATATCCTTTTTTATTTTCTGGCGGATTATTGAAATCATACTCAAAATTACCAGATAAGAAATCTTCATTATCAATACAACGAACCGTATCCATATAACATCCCCAGCGTGTCCCATTTCCTTCCGCATCCTTGAGATCAACGATTGACAAAACGGGGGTCTCTAGTGCAAGACAAGGCAATGTTACATGCAGCCTTCGCGTAATAACAAATTTAGCATTTTGATATAAAGTAAGTATCTCCTCTGCTTTTGCCATTCTCTCTTCAAATGTTGCGTTCGATTTTCTATAATCACAATTATGACTTATAACCCGAATTTCTAGTCCTGTATCTTTCAGATATTCCATTGCTTTCGCTCTGATCTTATCGTTTAAATCAACCAAACAGACATATGTTCCCGCATCTTCCGTTTTCTCCTGTTTCGGAATTGTTAATGTAAGACATCCGCTAAAATAGCAATCTATACCCTGTTCTTTAAAAAAATCAAGCGATGCCATATCTCTGCATCCCACCGGACCATACTTCTTAAAAAACTCTCCTCCACATCCCTGCGCCCATTCGGCATAAATTGGAGATGATTTTCTTGCAACCCCATAATTATTAATATGCATGCTCAGTAATTTGGGGATAATACAGTCTGCAGGCGGCCAGTTCCATTTTTTCCACATCCACCATGCATTCATGATAACAGCTACCGGTTCATCATTTTCACTTTTAAAATCACTAATATATTCTCTATCTATCTGATAATCAACATGAGGCAATAATTTAGCTGCTGCATAGGTCTGAATATCATCCCCCAAATTCATTGTCGGTTTGTGAATCACTACACCAAATTTCATATTGTAGATCTCCTTTCAAATTATTTCTTCATTCCCTTTATCAAACGCTCAAACATCTCTTCTAATCCAATTGTTGCTTTCCAGCCAAGCTGCATTAATTTTTTACTATCCAATCGGATTATCATTTCCGGATTATATCCGAAAGAGGCTAAATCCTCAGGAATATCGATCACAGTTTTGATTTTTCCACTTCCAATTGTCTCACAGACCAATTCTGCCATTTCCTTAATCGACACCGCAGTATCCATATTCGTAACATTATATGCTTCCCCTGCTTTACCGGAAATTAAAATGTATAATAATGCAGAAAGTGCATCTTTTGTGTAACAATAACTTCTTACCGTATGTCCCTGCGTATGCAGTACAATATCCCGCTGTTCCAATGCACAGCGTGCAAATTCCGCAAACACCCTTCCATCTTCGTATGCAACTCCCGGTCCAAAGGTCTGAGAAAGTCTGGCAATCTTAACCGGTACACTATATTCGTGTGCATAAGATGCACACAAACACTCTACCATACGTTTTCCTTCGGAATAGCTGCTTCTTACACTGAGCGGTTCAATATATCCATAATCATTTTCTGTAATCAGATCTGCATCTTTCTCCGGTGTTCCATATACCTCCAAAGATGACAGATACACCATCCCATTTATCTTTTTTTCTGTAGCAAACTTTAAGATATTTGACGTTCCATCCAATGCCGTATAAATTGTTTCAACAGGATTAGACACAAAATATTTTGAACTGGTTGCACTGGCTCCGTGTATAATGTAATCTACAGAATCCGAATATACCACTGGTCTATTTATATCACCAACAAGCAATTCAACATCCCCACGCCCAATCAGATGCGAAAACATCTTTTTCCCTTTTTCTTCATTACGCACCATAGCAATAATATGAATCTGAAGGTTACGCATTCGGTTATAACATGCAAGCAAATATACCATCTGCGAACCAATCAATCCTGTCGCACCTGTCACAAGTACCGACTTACCCTCTAATGCTGTAATTGGCAGATCACTATCTACAAGCATCTCCAGATCTTGCTGCATAATTTCATTTTCCATGCACTCGTTCATTTCAACTTCTCCATTCTCCATATGTTTATACTTACCTTTTCTATAAAGGCTTTCTTCCATTTCCTATACGATTTGTAATACCCAGTCCAAATGCCTGTTCATTCTCTTTGTACTGTAACAATGCACGAAACGTATACACATCTTCCGGTGTCGTAACTTTAATATTGCCTCTGTTTCCTTCCACCATATGTGCTTCAATCCCCTGGCTGCGAATAATCGTACACGCATCAACCATATTTTCATATTTTGTAGGTGTACTTCTAACTGCATCATGTGCAGCAATAATATCTTTTAAGTAAAAGCTCTGTGGTGCCTGCGCTGCAAACGTTTCCTTACGATATGGAACAGAGTCGACGTGACTCCCATCCTTACTGATCATGATTGTTTCAAAACAAGGAGTACAGGTAATTGCATTGCCTTTTTCCTGTACAGAGCGAATATTATTACTGATCACTTCATAAGATACAAATGGGCGTACACCATCATGCAATAGTACGATAGAATCCTCTGCATTTTCACTTTCTGCTTTTTTTAACGCATTATAAATCGAATCCTGTGCAGTCTCTCCACCTGGAATAACATCTGCCACCTTATTCAAACGGTATTCATCTACCAATTCTTTCATATAAGGGATATAATCAGCAAGTACTGAAATATATATTTTATCAATCATATCATGGCACTGAAAAAGTTGAAGTGTATGAACAATAATCGGTTTCCCATTTATTTCCAAAAACTGTTTCGGGACACCGGCTCCCATTCTGACTCCGCTTCCACCAGCAAAAACAATCGCTATATTCATGATTCTTCCATAACCTCCCTTTTATCTTCCTGTTTGATTTTTTCTGTTTTCTTTTTTTTATTCTTTTTTTTCACAAGATTTTTCTGACCCACTGTTAACTCATCCAGTTCACCCGTCATTTCTGCATAAACCTGTGCCACTTCATCTACATCCCCAAAAGCAATCATTTTTCCCCCTTCAAGGATCATAGCTTTATTGCAGATACGTTTTACCTGTGCAAGTGAATGTGACACAAATAAAACCGCCGTACCATCCTGCATCATATCAAGGATTTTCTTTTCACTCTTCTTTCTGAACTTACCATCTCCTACAGAAAGTACTTCATCTAAAATTAAAATTTCCGGTTCAGCTATCGTTGCGATTGCAAATCCCAACTTTGATTTCATACCTGATGAATAGTTTTTAATAGGTACATCCATAAAATCCTCTAATCCGGAAAACTCTACAATCTGATCATATTTTTCTTCCATGTATTGACGACCATATCCAAGCACTGCTCCATATAAAAATATATTTTCCCGGCCTGTATAGTTCTTATCAAATCCTGCTCCAAGCTCTAATAATGGTACTATTTTTCCATTTCTTATTACTCTGCCCTCTGTGGGTTTAAATACTCCTGCAACCACTTTGAGTAACGTACTTTTTCCTGCTCCATTTAGTCCAAGAATTCCTATTCGTTCTCCTTCATGAATACTAAAATTAATATCTTTAAGTGCCCAAAACTCATCCTTCTCTAACTTTTTACCTTTGAGCATTCTTATTACATATTCACGAAAATCATTCACTCGTTCTTTACTTAGATTAAATTTCATTCCTATGTGTTCTACACGTAATAATTCCTTTGCCATCTTAACCTCTATATCTGCAAAATAAAATCATCCTGTTTTTTATAAAAACAAATCACACCTAAAATCAACACTACAATAGAACATACTGCTGCATATGCCGTCAACCCCATGTCCATAGCTTCCCCAAACATTGCATTACGAAAACTCTGGATCATACAATACAACGGATTCCATTTTAAAATCCACGCATACCCGCTGTTCATTAAACGTTCCGGATAATAAAAAATTGCACTTGAATACATAATAAGCATTAAAAGCACTTCCCATATATATTCCATATCCCGAAAGAATACATTGATCGTTGTCAATATCATTCCAACTCCAAATGTTAAAATAAAAAGAAGTAACAGTGGGATAATTGCCTCAATGATATGCCATGTCACAGTTACATTACAATATACCGCCAACGGAACCATTACAATTAACGAAATAGCAAAAATCACATAATTATATAATACACAGGATAGCGGATATAAATATTTCGGAATGTATACCTTTTTTATCATCGCTGCATTTAACCTGATAGATTTGGATGCTGTTTTAGTTCCCGTTGCAAAAAAAGAATATACCAGCCTTCCACATAAGATATATAATGGAAATTCCTTATCATTATTTCCAAACAACGTTCCAAATACAATTGTTAATACAATTGTGGTTAATATCGGTTCTAACATAGACCATAAAATACCAAGATACGAACGACGATATTTTAATTTAATTCCCTTTTTTACCAGCTCATATAACAGAAATCGACGATTCCAAAATGTCTTCACATGTTTCTTATTAATACTCATCCTCTAATTTCCTTTTCTGACACTATACTTTCTATTAAGTTGCATACACGTACAGATGCTTCTCCATCTTCCACCGATCCTTTTTTCTTTAAGAAATCTTCCACCTGCATGCTATATTTTTCCTGATTAAAATTTTCTATATTATGAATAAGTTCTTCATTTGTATGTGCGATTGGAAAAGGAGTTTCTTCCAATTTATAATAAAACCCTCGTTCCTGATCATAATGTTCTAAATCAGGCACAAATAAAAAGCCAGGTCTTACTGTTAATAAAAAATCAAAAATACAACTGGAGTAATCTGTGATCACCACTTGTGCTGCTGCTAATAACTCCTGAATATCAGGATAATCATCTGCTTTCACAATCTGTTTTTTTTCATCTATACAAACCTTTTCCAACGAATTCTGCATCCTTGGATGCAGTCTTACAACAATTTTCCAGGATTGGTCTGTTTTCTTTTCCAAAGCTTTTTTTAATTTTTCAATATCCAGTTTATAATTAGGAAAATCAAGCTTTTCTCGGAAAGTCGGCACATATAGCAAAATTTTATCTTTTCCATCAATTGATAAACTCTTGCGCACTTTTTTCTCCACAAGATCCTGTCCATCCTTAAAAAAGATATCATTTCTGGGATGACCTAATTTCAAAATATTTTTTACCGACCAAAAAGCATTCTGATATACTTCATCTTCGAAAAAACTATTCGAAATCCAAAAATCGGTATTCTGCGAATTTTTTTTGGCAAGATATGTCCAACTTTGACTATTGGTTAAACAATCACAGTTTTTTTCGATCTTTTTTATTCCAAATGATCCATGCCACATCTGAATATAATACTGTCCAAATCTTTTTACCAGTCCCTGATTCCAATAATGAATCAAATGATAATTACATACCCATACAGCCGCTGTATAATATTCAAACATAGCTTCTTTAGATCCATATTCAACCAGCCTCACCTTGGGGGGAAATTCCCCTTTATGTGCATTTGCATCTTTCACAATCCAAACTAAATCAAAATCCGTTCCGCGACGTATTAATTCTTCCGTCACATACTTACAATTGCATCCGTATCCATGTCCCATATAATTATCAAATATAATCTTTTTTGTGTTTATGGAAGTATTACCATATTGTTGAAATGTTTTTTTTATTAATGATTTTTTAACAGTAAACGGTGTGTACTTTAACTGATATACTCTGGTATCATTTTCGATTTTATATGTTATAAATAACTTTATTATTCGTTTTAACTTTTTTTTGATTGCCTGCACGATTTTCTTTACACCACCCGGTTATTTTTTATATAGCTCATGTATCTTATGTCTGGGATGCTGCTCCATCTCAGGAGGCATTTTCTTATAATCTCCATACAGCCTTTTCAAATACGGATCATAATTTCCCGGTATCATAAAAACTTTATTCTCAAAATCAGCCTCTTTTAATGGAAGCAGATAACTTTTCGGCATCACTTCCCTCTCATACCCGGCAACCCCAAATAAGCTACAGATATACTCACTATCCGAAGTTCTCCATGATGTCATGATCTTTTTACACACTCTCATATAAAACCGGAATATAAAACCGGGAGTTATTTTAAGAATTACCTTTGAAATATTCCGGATTGCTTTTCCTTTATTTTTAACTGGAAGACGATATTCTGACAAATAATAAATAAGTGATGTCCACTTCTGAACCTTCTTTAATACTCCCGATTTTGGAACACCATCAATCGGATGTATGTCTATTTTTGCCGTATTTTCATATCCGGCATCTGCATGCAAGGTATCATATAAATAACCAATTGGCGCATCCGGTATCATATGCTTCTCGACCGGTGAATATATAAATTCACCCAGCCGGTCATGCTGCAGACTCATCAGGTATTCCATTTTTTCGAAATCTTCCCGCATCATTGCAATATCCACGTCGTCGTCCCATGGTATAAATCCCTGATGTCTGACTGCACCTAACGCACTTCCGCCTACCAGAAAAAAAATCATTCCATTCTGTTGTGTAAATTTCTGAAAAGACGACAGCATTTCAACTAAACGTTGCTGCAATTCTTTTAATCCATTTTCCATTGCATTCACTCTCCATTACGACTAATGCAACCTTATTACCATAGATAATAGAATGCACGCTTTGCGCATATTCTCTTACCATGAATTATAGCATACACCAATTTTTCCGTCAATTTTGCGTCTGTCTATACCTTTTGTATCTGTATTAGTCATGTTACTGTTCACTCGCAAGTTTGACACTTGCTGTCAAACTGCGCGCCAAAGACTATATTATGCCAGATTACAGCCCCATGCATCGAAGATGCATGGGGCTGTAATTGCTACTGCTCACACAGTGTGTGAACAGTAGCTTAGTCATCCTGTTGTACCAACATACCTGTAGCAAAATCAAGCTCATGCATACGCTGTATTTCTTCCTGTTTTTTCTTAATCGCATTACTGATATTCTCAGGCATCTTTCCAAGTAAAATCCAATCTATCACACGATCCGATGCACCGCTGTCTATATAATCAAAATGATGTGTGATATATTGTTCAACTTTTTCATATTCAAAGTCCTTATCTGTAATTGCAGAAAGCACCTCCTCAAATGAATAACATACCTTACCCGGTGCAGATTCTTCATAATCTCTATGAAATCCTCTGGAAAAAGAATACTGAATCTTGTCGAATGCAAAAAACAGCATCGGTTTTCTCATGAGTGAATATTCAAAAATATTCGACGAATAATCTGTAATTAATAAATCAACAATATAGAACAGATCATTAATATTCGGGTATTTTTTTACATCCAAGAATTTATCCGCATATTTTTTTCCAATCACAATATCTTTATTTACCCATGGATGCATTTTAAATAAAACTACATATTCATCTCCACAGATCTGATATAACTTTTCAAAATCGATCAATTCATACGGATAATATGCTGTTTTTTTATTTCTTCCACGGTAGGTAGGTGCAAAAAGTATGACTTTTTTACCTCTGCACATTGGAAACTGCTCATACAATTCTTTTATTTTTTCATTCCTATGCTGCTCATCCAAATACTCATCCATACGGGGCATTCCTGTTGGCAATACTTGCTCATCATTAATTCCCCATACTTCCGAAAAAAACGGTGCGATATTTTTTGAGCCAGCAATTCCGTACTTATATTGTCTGTGGCAGGACTGCGGTGAAGGACATCCTTCATGTCCCCAGCGACTGTAGCCTGATGATTTAAACCCTGCTCCTGCATGCCATAATTGAATCAGCGTTGTATCATCATCCAGTTTTAGCCAATCCAGTACCGGTGCATGATCGTCAATAAAAATAGTGCCGCTCTGTGCCAGTAATTTCATAAGACCAATCCAGCTTTTTTTACTTTGCGGCTCTGCCGCTGCAGGACGTGCAGAATACAATAACCGATATTGCTGATCCAGCTGTCTGTCAACCATTCTGTCTGAAACTGCTTTTAAATTTGATGCAATTTTCTGATCCTGTTCTGTCATAAAAAGGACTGTATTTTTTCGTCTGCTTTTATACAAAAATGAATACCATTTATATACTCTTCTTAAAACAGATCTGCTAGATAAATAGCAGTCTTTCAATGCTTTTATCAAATTTATTTTTTTGAGGAAGCTTGGATTCTGTGGAAATGTAACCCCTACTGCCCCTAATGCGATACAATGCATACGGAATGGCAGTGTATCCGTTCCATCTTCTATATAAAATGTAACATTGTAAGATTTTCCCCTTTCACCGTACAAAAAGTTTCTGGACATTGCTTCTAATTGATCTGCAATATCAGGACTGGTTTCACACTCTGCCAGAACACAATCTTTTTCACATACAAAAATACGATATGTTCCCCTCGGAATACAACGTAGGTCACCACTATTTGTTACATTAACATGAAGTTTGATGATATCTTCTTTCCTGCGTACATCGAACTTAACTCCACATCCCCCCAAATTATTTACCGCATAAAATTCCATCTTATCTATATCATACGTTTTCTGCCCGTCAATATGCAGCCTTACTGTAAGAATCAAGTGTATTCTTTCCCATTCAATATTTTCAATTGTCGCTGATACACCACTCTCATTGATTCTCCAATTCATTTTCTAACTCCTTTTTATCTATTCCATGTATTCCAAAAGACTGCACAATTATATCATACAAGCTATTTCACGTCAATTTATTCTACTCTCTCTTGAGTTTCCGTACTTTTATCCACAAAGCCCCGTTTTCATAATCATCGTCATAAACAACTTTCAAAAAATGCCCAAAATATAAGGAATCCTTTCCTGTTTTGTAGTAAAATTAAGGTGTCTAATCAAAAAGATACTAAACAAAAATCAGGAGGACTCCTTATGCTTAATTCTACAACAAATACTTATACTTTGAAACGGGAAATTTTAACTTTTTCAAATAAAATTTCAAAACACCTGTCCAAGCCGGACAAAAAGTTTTCTGCCGAGATGACTTATGGTATGCTTGCCTCCAGAAGCTGTCTTTTAACCGATGTTGTGGATCAGCTTCATGAGAATTCTAAAAAAGTTAATTCTGTTGAACGGCTGACCAGACATTTAAACAATGGCATTTCCTCCACCGCGCTTAAATCTTATCTTACTGCCATCCGTAAATGGGCTCCGCAAGAACCTGTCATACACATTGATGATAGCGATGTTGTAAAGCCTGATGGTTACAAATTTGAAGCTCTCGGACTTGTCAGAGATGGCTCTAAAAGTACTGCTTCCAAAACAGTTTATGAAAAAGGATATCATGTAACAGAAGCCTGTGTTCTTACCGGCAACAATCATCCCGTGAAGCATATCTGTCTCATGTAAAAGTTCAGATAACCGCTTCTAAAAAAGATATTGACCTGGTGCTCGTCTATGGTTTAACCGAACATCCAATGATGCTTGCAACCAATAAAGATATTAAATCAAAAGAAGATGTAATCGCTGTTGCAAAGCAGTACTTTTCGAGATGGAAAATAGAGGAATATTTCCGCTGCAAAAAACAGATGTTTCAGTTTGAAAACTTTCGAGTACGAAAGCTGTCTGCCATCAATACGTTAAATTTTTATATCACCTTATGCATGGCTTTTCTTGCACATATATCTATGAAGTCAGAAACAAATGCCCTTAAGGTTTCAATTATACAAAAAGCAGACCCTGTAAAGAAAAAAGTATATTTCTGCTATTACCGGTTAGCTAAAGGTATCTCTGGCATACTATCGTATGCAAAAGAAGGCGTCAGGCTATGGTTCCGGACAAAACGTCCGGCATATCGTCAACTCTGCCTTAAGCTGACCGCTTAGATAGATACAAGAATATATCTCCAAAAGCCCGATTTCGGTGGGGCTTATTAAAGTACTTCTACTCACAGAACTTCCATTCCTAGCTCTTCAAAAAAGTGGAAGATTAGTGCTTTGGGAAGGTGTAACCACTTTTTGATTACATTTTATGGAAACTCAAGATCCTACTTTAAGCCAGAGATTTCGCTTTTAACTTTTTTATCCATGCATTTTTATAAATAATCCAGTTATCAGCATTCCATCTGCGGCTGCCCTTCATTCTTGGTCAATACGCGCAAAATCCCCCCTATTTTTTCCCTAGGTTTTTTTCGGCTGATTTTCTCTATCCGCCTTTTCCATATAAAATCTGTTTCACTTTTTCTGTTAGCAGCTCATCGCAAAAAAATCCGGTTTATACTCTTTCGGCTTATTCCGCTTCCTACAAAGCTCCGGCTTCTCCGGTACAAATATAACTCTCTTACATTAAAGCCTATGATTATCAGGTTAGATATTGTTTCAACCGCATCATGACAGTAACAGTGCTTTGCGTGATAATACGTTTTCAATTGATGGAAACCATTCTCCTCAATGTCCCACCTGCGGTTCATCATTTCCCATAACACCCGGTAATCTGCCGTTTCCAGTGTCATTACAAGCCACATAAAACGTTCGGCTTTCCCCCTTTTTCTTCCCACCGCTCACGATACCGCACCACACGCAGTTTATATGGACACCCTTCCATCTCAAAGCCTGAAAGGTCCCTTGGTTTTAACATTTCCTGCCCCAGAATTACGTGTGGTGATTTTCCTATGGTCATGCACACCACACTCCGGTGAAAGTATTCGGTTTCCCCTGTGAGTTTTTTCCGAGTCAGACAGTTCGGACAGGATTTTTTTGTACTGCTGAATAATTCCGCACCATCAAGACCTGCCACAACATATCCGCTTATCGTTCCATTCCGGAATATCCGGTTACGTTTTATGATATCAATCATTTCTTCATGTATGCTGCGTATTTCATCCGGGTTTATTCTGGAGAGAAGGTCGCGGACTGCATCAACTTTTGGAATCCTTCCACTGATACAGTTTTTCAGTCTTTTTGACATGCTTTCAGGGTCTGAAAAAATGGTATGGAAGCTCTCATACTGCAGCATCAGAAAAAGCAGTACCGGCATGACAATGTTGAACAATGGAATAGATTTTCTTTTTCTTTTGTCCGTTAAACACTTGATTTTTTGTGGGATTTTATATTGAAAATGGATATCCCCTGTTTTTCCTGAAATTCACAGGCAAAACCAGGGATTATATTTTTAAAAGCAAAATCTCTGTCTTTAAGCCAAGGATTACTTTCTGAGAAAGACCGAATATACTGTTTTTCTCAGATTCGCAGGCATCAGGATTACAATTCCACGGGTTATGACAGATGTCAGAAATTCCAGTAAATTAATGTATCCGCTATTTAACATGATTTTCCGAAACTCTGCCATATCTTTCAAGTATGAAACTCCTCCGCGCCTCGCATACATGCCATTACCGACTCTCATGTACACTAGCACTTCAGATAAATTATATCCCTTCATCCCGCCTGAGAGCATACGGAGCCATAGATAATAATCCTCAAATCCATGAAAATCCATATAACTTCCAGCTTTTATGACATCACTTTTTTTAAACATAACTGCCGGATGATTAAAAGGATTCCTTTTTTTTGCATATACCGCTATCTTTTCTGATGATTCCGGAACATATCTGACAGTACCTGCCTGTGCTGTATCATCCATAAATTCCTGCACAGCTCCACTGATAATCGATACATTATTTTGGGCAAAAGCTTTTAACTGCCATTCACAACGCTCTGGAACACTGATATCATCGCTGTCCATTCGTGCAACCAGTTCATTTTTACAATAAACCAGTCCTTCTTTGAGTGCTTCTCCCAGTCCTCGGTTTTCAGGCAGTTGAACTATCTGAAAACATTCCGGATACTCCTGCTTTTTTTTTTGGAGTACCTGATTTAATTCATCCCCCAGCAATCCATCACATACAATCACGAAATCCTGCGGTGGTACTGTCTGGGAGAGCATGCTGTCAATGCTTTTTTGCAAATACTCAGCTTTTTCTTTTCTATATACAGACATTAAAACGGAATAATTCTGTTCTATCATTTATATCACCATACTTTTTCGTTTATAAACTATCCATGATCCGAAGCAGCTTCGTACCATAATCCGCATCTGCTGCCCAGCCTTTTCCATATGGATTCTGCGGAATCGCAAGCCACTCCACGTATCTGGCTGTTCCACGCGATACATACTGGAAACGCTTATCCACACATGCATTGTTTAATCCATCTGTACTTGCGTATGCTTTTAAGTGCTGTACCTGCGCACGGAGTCCGGTTCTTACATCTGCAAAAGTCTCACCTGCTGCACCGCCACCGACTGCACCGAGTCCTCCGAAGTTACACTGACTCGGCTGCACATCACCGCCGAATTTTAATCCTCCGGTCTCTAACATAACCTGTGCAAACAATACATCTGCTCTTACACCCTCGGCTTCTGCCTCTTCTTTTAAGATCTTAAAGAATGCCTCCGCAGAATCTGCTCCCTTATCACGGTAAATATCTGCCGGGAAGGTATAACGTTTATTATAGTAAGATACCATCTGGTCGACTGTCACACTGCTTGTACCCATGATCTCATGCGCTGCAGCTTTTGCTTTTACCGCTGACCATGGTCCGTACATACGGATTCCGTTGCTTAAATCTTTGTATGCTCTTACTTTATAGTAATATGTCGTTCCCTGTACCAGATTACTGTGTGTAAAGGATGTTGCACCAGAAGTCTGTAATGTGGTATAAGTTCCTTTTTCGCTGACCGCACCGGCAAGTTCATAGCCACTTGCATTTGCAACACTGTTCCATGAGATATTTAATACATTATTATCTCCGAGTGTGATAGAAGAAATACTTCCCTGTTTTAAGACTGCAACCTCTGTTACCTTACTATAACTTCCTCTGCCTGCACTGCCTTTGATCTTATAAGTTGCTGCAATTTTATAGTAATACGTATTGCCGCTCTTTACGCCCTTATCCGTGTAAGTCAGTGTAGATCCGGATGAAATTGAAGCGATCTTTTCAAATCCACTGTTTGACTTGTCGCTCCGGTAAATATCATACCCCTGTGCTTTTGAAACTTTCTTCCAGCCAAGTGTGACCTGATTTTTGCTGTCACTTGTGATCTGGGAGAATACCACCTGTTTGATCGTCCATGCCTTCTGTGCTTTTGAGAAAGATGCCACACCGTTTTTAGCACTGTTGCTCTTATATGCACGAACCTGATAATAGTAAGTTTTTCCGGCTTCTAAGGTTTTATCCTCATATTTTTTCGTATTTTTACCTTTGACCTGTCCGACCTTTTTATAACCACTGTCTTTTGACGTACTCCGGTAAATCTGATATCCGTTTGCCCCATCCACGGCTTTCCATTCCAGTCTTACGGAAGTACTTCCGGTTGCCTTGACTGCTGTAATGGATGTAGTTTTTAATGTCTTTGCTGACACAACTGCGGAATCACCGCTGTATCCTTTTTTACCATTTACCTTGTTGATCGTCTCTACCTTATAATAATAGGTCTTTGCAGTTTTTACATTTTTATCCTGATAGGTTGTTTTATTCTTTCCATTTACGGTCGCAATCACATTATAAGTACCATTCTTTGACGTACTGCGTTTGATACGGTAGCCGTAGGTACCGCTCACTGCTCCCCAGTTTACTTCAATCTGATTGCTTCCATTTGAAACAGCATACTTGATCTTCGTCTTTTTCGCAGTTCTTCCTTCCACGGATGCTGAATCACCACTGTAGCAGATATTGTCTCCTGTCTTTACCATCGTTTCAACTGTGTAATAATAGGTCTTTCCTGCTTTTACACTGGTGTCTTTGTAGCTGGTCGTGTTTCCGGATTTAATCGTCTTAACAACTTTGTAAGTACCATCTTCATCGGTACTTCGTTTGATGCGATAACCATAAGCTCCTGTGATCTTATTCCACTTGATCGTCAAGGTCTTTTCATTTGTGGAAACGATCGAAGTGATCTTTGTACGTTTTGCAGTTTTTCCTGCCACCGCGTCTGATGCACCGCCGTATCCTTTTGTACCGCTGTTGACATTATATGCTTCGACCTTATAGTAATAGGTCTTTCCTGCTTTTACAGTATCATCTGTGTAGGATGTTGTCTTTTCTCCTGATACTGTATCTATTTCACTATAACCACTATCTTTCTTTGTGCTGCGGGAGATGATATATCCCTTTGCCCCACTTACCTTTTTCCAGGAAATTTTTAATACTTCCTCATCCGAGGATGTGATTCCTGTAATTTTTGCTTTTGCAAGTGTCTTTGCAGATTTTGTGGAAGAATATGCACCGACACCCTGTCTGCCATTGTTTGTATTGTAAGCCTGTACTTTGTAGGTATATGTTTTGTTATTGGATTTTACAGTATCTGTGTAAGTGAGTGTACTGCCGGATTTTACCGTGCCAATCTGATAAAATTTACTGTCACTGCTGTCCTGACGATAGATCAGATATCCCTCTGCTTTAGAAACCTTTTTCCAGGTCAGGGTAATCTTCTTTCCACTCTTTGCCTTGAGCTTTGTGAGGTTTGTTTTTCCTAATGCCACACCTGAGATGGGTTTAGAATACTCTCCTGCAGTTCCATCGTTAAATACCGGACGGACCAGATAGTAATATTTTGTCCCTGCCTTTACGGTATCATCAATATAAGATGTAGCATCCGATACTTCGTCAATCTTAGGATAGTTTGTATCATTCACAGTATTACGATAAATTTCATAATAATCGACATTATCGAGACCTGTCCATTTTAATCTAAGACTACCATCCGCTCTCGACTGCGTGTAATTGAGTGTTACGGTCTTTGCTCCTTTTGTCAGTCCGAAATACTCAGCGATCGCAGTTGCATCCGCAACACCGAGTGCCTTTAATTTTTCATCAGAACTTAAATATGTATAATAATCATTTGCATTGTCCAAAAAGGCATGCTCGATGATCAGACCAGGAATGCCATTATTTTTACAACGACGGATCAGACCGTAATAATCTGCTGCAGAACCATCCGGATATTTATCATAAGATGCATTTCTAATCAAAGTTCCACGATAATTCAATCCAAGTGCTGCCAATTTATCGCATATTTTCTTTGCAAGTGCCTGTCCATTGCTTCCTACCTGTGCATTATAGTTGCTGTTCGGATAATAAACTTCCACACCTCTCGCTGTTCCGTTTGCAGTATTTAAATGGAAACTTACTAACACATTTGCCCCCACATTCTTTGCAAGGTTTGCACGGGCATCCAGACATGCAATATAATCTCCGCCGCCTGCCGGACAGCTTGCACTCTCTCTTGTCATATAAACAGTAATACCATTATAGGTAGATAATTCTTCTTTACAATATGTGGCGATCTTAAGTGTCAGATCCGCTTCCTGTACTCCAAAACCGGATGCTCCTGCATGGGTGCCATCATGTCCCGGATCGAGTACGACTTTCACATTACTGTTCGCACCTTTTAAGTTATCTGCAACACTGGCGACAGCCTCTGAGATTCCCTGCTCCAGCACATTTTCCACAGTGTTTTCGGAAATAACTTCTCCATCTGCGCTCATAGTAACAACATCAGCATCCACATCCGCATAGGCATCTTCATCATAAAGTACCTGATCCGGGTTCGTCTCTGCCTGTTCATTGACACCAAATCTTACATCCATGCCAAGGTCTGATAGCAGGATTTCCTGTTTTGTTTTCTCCTGTGTAAACTGCACGGAAGTGATCTGATACTCTCCTGCCTGTCCATTTTCAGAAAAATCCATGGTAAAACGGATCATATCTTCTTCTGTTCCGGCTGCTTTTGTCTGATATGCTTTTCCGGTGGTCAGATTCTTATAATTTAAGACGATATCCGAAAGCTGCTCATCGCCTGTTCCAAGACTTAAGACCACATTCTGCGTTCCCGGTGTCTCAACGTACGGTGACTCTACCATCATGTAGTTAAGTTCTGCTGCCTGGACAGTCTCTGTCTCCGCAGTCTCCGTTTCGGTCGGCTCTTCCGTTTCTGTAGTTCCTGTTTCGGTCGGCTCTTCCGTTTCTGTAGTTCCTGTTTCGGTCTCAGTCGGCTCCCCGGTTTCCGTAGTTTCTGTTTCGATTGTTTCTGTCTCTGCCGGTTTCTCTGTTTCCGAAGTTTCTGTCTCTGCCGGCTCTTCTGTCTCAATCGTCTCTGTTTCGATTGTTACCGTCTCGGTCGTTTCTTCTGTCTCTGCTGTTTCTTCCGTTTCAGCTGCTTCTTCTGTCTCTGCCATCTCCGTTCCAGTCAGCTCTTCTGCTGCATTCCCAGTGTTTTCTGTCTGGGCTGATTTCTCTGACGGTGATGTTTTCTGCGTGCTTTCTGTCTGAACTGCACTGTCTTCTGCTGCACGTACATCTGCAGGCAGTGCTGTCATACTCACGCAGACTGCCATGATTACTGCTAAAATCCTTTTTTTCATTTTCCTTACCCTCTTGTATATTTTTTGACACTATTTAATGTGTAATGTACCATATAACGCAATGCATTTAGCCGGTTCTTTCCTATAAAACGGTAAACTTTCCACTGCATTTTAGCTGACTTGTATTTATTGCGCGACTTTCCGTCACTGCTCCACATAATCCCGTGCATTATAAACCGGCATAATAACAGATATCTGTACTTCGCTTGTCTGTTCCATCTCTATGATTCCTTTTTGATCGCTGTCGTTTGCTTTTCATCTACACCTTCTGTGTTTTCTTTCTGAAACATAATCTTAAATGTCATAAGCATTAATTTCACATCTAACCACGCTGAATATGTCTGTATATAAGTCAGATCCAGTTTTAATTTATCATATGGTGTTGTATTATATTTTCCATATACCTGTGCATACCCTGTCAATCCGGCTTTTACTTTCAGGCGGAACCGAAATTCCGGAACAATTTCTTCATATTTTTCAGCAATTTCCTGTCTTTCCGGTCTAGGACCAACAAAAGACATTTCTCCCTTTAAAATATTAAAAATCTGAGGAAGCTCGTCTAAATGCGTTCTTCGAATTATTTTTCCAACCGGTGTGATCCTGTCATCATCTTTTTTGGCAAGCTGTGCTCCCTGTTTTTCCGAATCTACTTTCATGCTGCGAAACTTGATAATCTGAAACGTCTCGCGGTCTCTCGTCAGACGCTCCTGCTTATAGAATACCGGTCCCCCATCATACAGTTTGATTGCAACTGCAATGACCAGTAAAAACGGCGATGAAATAACAATCGCGAGCAGTGCAAACACGATATCCATAGTCCTCTTTACAAATCTCTGCTCTATCGTAAGTCCCTGATTTCTTGACAACATAAGAGGTGTATCAAACAAATGGATTCGTTCCGTTCCATTTAAAATAATATCCGATATCTTCGGTGTAATATAGGTTCTTTTATTCTGATCATAACAGAACTTTAAAATTTTATTACGGATACTTGCCGGAAGATCACATAAAACTACCGCTTCATACTCTAATATTTTAGAATACAATGCCTCATATCCCATATAGGCGCTGGCAGTTGCACAAACATTGTACTTATCTTTTCTGGAATTAATCTTGGAAATCAGTTCTTCCGGAGAATGTTCCCCGTATATTACGATCATACGTCTTGGCGGATATAATCTGACATAAAAATATCTTACAACAAAAACGGTAGGCAGTGTCACTGCAATCTCAGCTGTCGTCAATAACAGAAGCGGTGATGCTGACATATAATCATTTGCAATCATACAAATCTGAAAATACTCGATAATATTTGCAAACAAAATTCCAAGGATCTGCGACAAACAAATATCTGTAATTCTAAGGTATCCGATCCGGTATCCGCCAAATGTACGGATAAAAAAGAACAATACCAATGCATACATTCCGATTACTGCCCAGTTTCCTCTATTCCAGAACTTATCCTCCAATTCCGGTACATACATTTTATACCATATAAATGCAAACATTGCTGTCTCAGCCACAAGCATTACAAAATTAGCAAATAAATTCAGCAAATGTTTATATCTTTCCCTTTTCCTCATGAAGTACCTCACATTCATACCTTTGCATAATCTATATTATTTTATCATAAAACCCAACCTTTGAATATATCTTACCAGAATTTTCATAAAATCTTAAAAATACCCCGGCAGGATGTATGATGATCATCCCACCGGGGTATCTCTTTTTACTTTTATTTTGCTTTTGTCTTTACGGAAACAACGGAAGAATAACTTCCATATACTTTCTTCCCATTCACTTTGCGGTATGCACGGATCTTATAATAATAGGTCGTCGATTTTTTCAATTTACCGTTTTTGTAAGATGTCGTACTACCTTTGGATATGGTCTTTACTTTACTACATTTTCCATCTTTACTGTTGCTGCGGTAGATCTCATAACCGCTTGCACCTTTTACCTTTGACCAGGTCAGTTTTACATTCTTTGCATCCGACGCTTTTGCCTTTAACGTCGTCTTTGCCGGAACCGCCTTTGCAGATTTTACATTCGAAAATCCACTGGTCTGTTCTCCATTCTGTGTCTTAACAACCGTCTTGATCTTATAATAGTATGTTTTTCCGGTTTTTACACTGCCGTCTGTCCAGGAACTAGTGCCTACACTGTTGATGGTTTTGATATTCTGATAATCCCCATCCTTTGCTGTACTGCGGTAGATCTGATAAGAAGTCGCAGCCGGTACAACTTTCCATGAAACTTTCAGTTTATTGTATGCTGTCGATTTTACGGAAGTCACGCTTGTTTTTCTGTTCTCAATTTTATTAACACAGAGCGTGTATTCTTTTTCCACCGCATTTTTCGCAAATGCCTGCACTTTCAGGTAATAGGTTCCCTTGCTTAATTTGACAGCCTTTGACTCTGTATAGGTACTGCCGGCATAGGAATAGATATGATCATCATCTTTTCTGCTCACTCTCTTGCCGTTTGCATTATAAAGTGTCACATACCAGCTTCTTCCCGCATCATTGATCTTCTCGTGTGCCAGACTAAAGTTGATATACTGCGCTTTTGTGAGTGTAAAGCGATAGCAGTCTTCATCTGACGTATATCCTGTGATCACACCGTTTACCGCTTTGCCGACTTTTATGTTATCTGCCGAAGCCCAGTCACCGTTGTTCTCTGTCTCCCAACCGGAAGCCGCTTTCTGTGTCATGCAGATCGTATAGTCGCCGGTATAAAGTGTAGATGCCTGGCTGACGCATACGTAATATTCCCCTGCATCCAGTCCTAATTTACAGGATGTATAAGAAGTCTCTGTCCCGGTATTCGTAAATTTATAAATTTCACTGTTATCCTTATTGTAAAGAACAACATTATAACAGCTTGCTGTACTCTGACTGTTTTTATGTCCAAACTTAATCTGCAGATAGCCTGCTTTTGACATTTTGATCTTATAGTAATCTTTGTCTGAGGAACTGCTTGTGCTTCCGTAATAGGTTTTTCCGTTCTTTACGGTATTTGCAGTGGCAGCAGAATCATTCGACTCCACTTCCCTGTCACTTGCTGTCTTTGCTATAATACACACATCATAGTTTACAGGATAACTCGTTCCGCTCAATAATGTTCCCGTCGTATTTCCGGTTCCTGCGATCTTAATGTAATACTCACCTTTCGGCAATCCAAGGTTCGGCGTGGAAATGCTTGTGTCCCCGCCACGGATCTTCGTAGTGTAGACTTCTGTATACTGGTCTTTGTCCACTTTACGGATCACGCTGAGCACAAACATGTTTGTTGTTTCCTGTCCGCTCACAACCGGATGCGTCAGTTTCACATTGATATAACCATTTGCAGAAAGTGATGTTTTAAAATAATCTACATCGCTGTAAGTACGGATATCTCCGCTGTATGTCGTGCCGGAAACAGCCGTATTTGCTGTATCGTAAGTATCATTGCTCTCGTGCTCCCAGGTACTGCACGCCTTAAAGGTAGTTTTGATCACATAGTTTCCGCCGTAATATGCATTCTGACCTGCCACTTTAATATAATATTTACCTGCTGACAGTCCCAGTTTGATGGAATCCGTGGATTCATCTTCCGCTTTACTGGTCATTTCGTAGATCGAATTGCCGGAAGTATCACAGACTGTAACTGCATAAATAGCCTTATTCTGCCATCCTGTAACTTTCGAATGCTGCAGATTGATCACGATATATCCGTCTTTTGTTGTCTGAAAACCATAATAATCAGAATCACTGACACCATACAGACTTCCGTAAACTGCCTTGCCTGATGTCATTGTGTCTGCTGTATTTATATCATCATTGCTCTCGCTCTCCCAGTTGTCTGCATTCGTCCAGGATGCCTTCAGCTTGTACGTCTCTCCATTTGCTCCCTGAACTGTCAGTGAACCTGACGCATCCATATATTGGATTCCTGATACTTTCAGATAATAGGTTCCGGCGTCAAGTCCAAAATTAACCGACTCGGTTTTCTCCTCGTCTTTTTTACTCGTCATTGTATACATCGTATTTCCGGCAGCATCACAGACTGCCACGCTGTAAATATCTGTTGAAAGCCTGCCGCTCACTTTATCGTGCTGTAACTGAAATGAAAGATATCCTTTTGTGGTGGATGTGATCTTATAATAATCGGTATCCGATGCAGAGGAAATGCTTCCTGTTATCGTCTGACCCAATCTGTCATAATTATCTGCTGTGGCAATCGTATTATTTTGTTCTGTCTCACAATAGGTATCTTCATACTGTACGCTGAAGCTGTAAGCTGCAGACCCGACTGTAAGTACTCCGGTTCCGGTAATCTGTACATAATAAGTACCGGCATCCAGTCCTATTTTCGCCGTCTGGTTCTGTGTATCCTGCATTCCGCTTGTTACAGTGACTAACCCACCAACCTGATCGGCAATAAAATCAATCCTCCAGGCCGTACTGTTGCTTGCGCTCGATAAATTCACATGTGCAAATTTCAGTTGTACCATACCGGCTTTGCTCATCGTAAATTTATACCAATGTGTAACAGATGTTCTGGATGTCGTTGCATTATAAGTTGTATTCAGTCCAATCGATGTTGCTGCCGCATAGGTACTTCCCGGAGTCACATTTCCGTCCTTCTTTAGAATATCTTCACTTTCTTCTTTCTCCGTGTCTGCCGCTTCGGTATCCCCGATGAGTGCCTCTGTACTTTCTGTATCGTCAGTCATCTCTGAATCTTCTGTTGCCTGCGTACTCTCTGTATTTTCAGTCGTCTCAGGAATTTCTGTACTCTCCGTATCTGTCGGCATCTCAGAATTTTCTGTACTCTCTGTACCTGCCGGTATCTCAGAACTTTCTGTACTCTCTGTATCTGCCGGTATCTCAGAACTTTCTGTGCTCTCCGTATCTGCCGGTATTTCAGAGGTTTCTTCTGATTCAGTAGTTTCTGTCACTTCTGCTTTGCTCTCTGTTCCGGCTTCTTCTGTCTCAGCTTTTTCTCCAGCTCCGGTTTTTTCCGTTGTTTCAGAGTCTTTCATAGCCTCCGCCGACTCCGGAACCTCTGTCAGTTCCGTAAGTTCTGTTACCTCTGTTTCATTCTGCCCACCGGCTGCATATACCACCTGCTCCGCCGGAACCGCTGTCATGCAAAGACTTAATGCCATAAGCCATGCAGCAATTCTTTTCCCTGCCTGATGTCTTTTTTTCATTTGGATCTTCCTCCTTGTTTCTCAAACAAACCATTTCCAAAATCTGATATCACAAATTATTTATATTCTGTGCTGAAACTGTCTCCCGCACATTTTATGATCTTGCCTGATTCATTCTCAAATACTGTTTCCTGTCCATCCAAATAATACTGATTTTCCTGATAATAAGAATCGCCATACAATACTGTAATATACTTGATTCCAAGTTGATTTAAATTATCGAGATTTTCTTTCGGATTAAAATTCCATGTATAACAATCCGTAGACTTCTGTTTGGTTTTCTGCCGGTAAATGATAAAATCAAGGCAGGATTCCTTTGCTGCCATCAAAGGTACCCTTTCATTCTTTAAATGTTTCTTCACATACTTATACAGTTCTAATTTTCCCTCATCATAACCATTTACATATGGAAGTATCTTGCACCAGCTTTCTCCCGGGAATGTCAGGATCGCAGCACGTTCATTTTCATACACCGCTTTACACAGTGAAAAATAATTTTCATACTGCTGATAGATCTTATCCTCTTTATCCACAAAAATCTTCGTGATGCCATTTTTATCCATCTTGACAAGAATATCCATCAGTTCTCTGTTATACGGCTTATATTTTCTCGTATTCTGAGCCCGCATGCCATCAAACCAGTAAAAAGTCCTGTCATCAGCCACCAGCGCCGGGATCTTATCATCATCGAGTTCCTCTGCCGCATAAGACATCACTTCCATAAGATCTGGTAAAATCGTGTATTCCCCATAGTCTTTCTGTGATGTATCTAGATTATTCCAATAGATTGCCAGAAAATGTTTCGGTACGGATGCCTCATTATATCCGGGATCAAATTCCCACATGTTCATATCATAATTTGTAAAAGTAAATAACGCAAGTATTCCAATAAATCCAACATATGCATAAAATCCTGCAAGCTGTTTTTCATCTGCAAGGATATCTGCTGCCATCACGCAAAGCAGCCAGCCGAACAGCCAGAGATTATAGTAGATCTTAAAATAATAATAAAATGACATCATGTGATTTATCAGAAATCCGTACATCACACAGGTGCATACCACCATAAAAAGTGCCATCACAGGGATCGCCGCCGGATATTTCTTTTTTTTCAGCAGATAAAACAGTACGATAAATGCTGCCGGTATGAAATAGATCAGATCTGCATACACGGAATGATACATTCCGCCCGCCTTGCTGACGTAAGTTATCATCTTGTCAAAAGAGCCGCCCCATTTATCCATAAATAAGACAAATACTGCTGCCGCTGCAATGACTACGACAACCAAAAATCCTGCTATCATTTTTTTGTTTATCTTTTTTTGCCGGATCGCGAGTACAAATAATGCCAGGATCACCGCCGCTGAATTGAGCGGGATAAACAGTGCATTACAACATGTATTTGCGTACAATGCAAACAGCAGTAAGATCACATTGCACTTATAATTTTTCGGATACCGCTCCAGCAGAAGCAGGGCATAGACTAAAAGCATCAGTATCATAACACCAATACTCCAGTATACAAATCCGCCTGTCATGTAACTGTATGCAGGATATCCCCAGAAATATCCCAGTGCAAACACCGGTGCAAAAATCCGCACGATCTTTTTCTCACTGACCGTGAGCATCAGTACATAACACATCCACACTTCCAGCACATGCATGAAAATATCCGCAAAAATAAACGCTTTATAATATTTTGAAACGATCAGGATCGGACTGAATATCTCAATAAACATTGCATTGACAAATGCAGAAAAATAAATGTGCTTGCCTAAGACTCCCTGCTTTACAATGACCATTGCATCATTAAAATGATTTGCCGGATCTGAATTGATATAACTCAGCCGCAAATATGGAGTAAACATATGTAGTGAAACTGCAATCACGATTCCTGCAAGAACTGCTAATACAGCAATATCTGTTATCCTCACAAATATCCGCTGCATTTTTTTCTTTTTAATGATCATTCCCCATAACAGGAGCACCGCTGCCGCCATTGAAATACATGTGGATTTAAGATTCACCGGTATTCCCACCAGTTGAAACATGAACGCCCAAAACGACTGATAACAGAAAATAGCCATAATTCCCATCACTGCCACTTTTATCATATTGATCTTTCCATCAATTTTCGGTACCAGTATTATCCCCATTAAAAATGCAAGAAAGAGCAGCACAAAAATTACTGATATTATCATATGTAATCCTCATTCACAAATATTTTTTTCACATCTGCAGTAAATTGCTGATGTTCATTTCTAATATAACTTCTGTAACCGTCAAAATCAACCTTGTGCACATCAAAATTACAGATACAATCCCTGATGCATGATATAATATCTTCTTTTTTCGCACATGACTCATCAAATTTATATGTTTCCGGAATACATACATCCTCCGCGAATGCCGCGGCACCCCTCTTTCCAGTGATAACGATACAGCCGGAAATTGCCGCCTCCCTTGGTATTCTGTCTTTCCCCGGATGATTTCCAAAATCGATATAAACCTTGCTTTTACTCATGCAGGAACGCATCTCTTCCGTCGTCATCCCGATCAGCGGTACCCACCTGAGATCCTGTGCCATCTCACGGAGCGCCTTTGTGAATGCAGCCCCTTTTTTGGGATTATAAAGGACTACATCTTCTTTCTTTTCGCGAAGTGCCGCTTCTTCCCCGGCAAGGTAAATATCATTTACATAATCAGACAGATAACGTACCTGCTTCCCGCTAATCCCGATCGTTTCCAGATAATGGATCGCATAGTAAGACTGACACAGATGCATCTTTGCCTTTTTTACAAAATCCGTTTTATCTTTCAGTTTTCCGGTGAGCAAGGCTTTTATGGCGCGCAATGTGCCATTTGCACGCCTTCTATCCACAAAACTGTTATGAATCAGATAGTTATCCACAGAAAGCCACCAGATATACACGGAAAGATTCTGATATCTCGCCGTTCTCTCACAGTAAATCTCCGGCACAACTAAAATATTTCCTTTTTCATCCTCTATCTCTTCCTCACGCAGATAACCGTCCGTATATTCCAGAAAAGCGGGATTCATGCCAGGATGTTCTTCTGATATCTCAGTATAAACAATTCCTGCAGGAACTTTCACATCCGTCAGGGTCTTTACAAGCTGATGCAGAAGTTCTGTTCCGCCGGTCTTTACATCCGCCGGACATAATACGTAGATCATTGTTTTTCTCTCCTTAATAATGTCTGCTTATACTCCATGCAAACTGGATTGCGAAGCATAATGCATAAAGCAAAATATGAGACCACCCCTGTCACTACTGTTGCTGCAAGCCGCAGAAATTCTCCATTTACCATGCTCATGACAATCCATGTAAGTGCCCCCATAAAAGCTACCGCAATCACGGTTTTTGCCAAATATCCTCTTCTTAATCTTACCTGAATGTGTTTCACGGAAAAACATACACAGCAGACAGTAACCAGTGCTTCGCTGATGACCGATGCCGCTGCCGCACCATTCTGGGCAAACCGCGGAATCATGGAAAAATTAAGACAGACATTTGACACTGCCCCAACGATCGTACAGAAAAGAAGCTTTTTTTCCTCTCCAAATGTTAAAAGCACCTGTGTCCCAAATAAATTGCTGAACCCAAGCGCGAGCGTTAAAAGTGCCGCGATCCGGAGTGTCTCCCCTGCCGGTGCAAAACTTTCGCCAAACATCACGACCATCAGATCATCTGCTGTCAGCATCAGCCCCACACAACATGGCAGGAACAAAAACAGCATGATCTCAAATACCCTGCTTACGATCCGTCCACACGATTCATCATCACCTTCCATATGATACTGGCTTAAATGCGGAAGTAATGTTCCCCCGATTGCTGTAATGACTGTAATGATGATCTTCACGACTTTCATCGCATTTGTATAATAACCAACGTTTTTTTCATCACACAAAAGTCCAAGCATCGTGGTGTCTAACATCGTATAAAGTTCGATCGCGACTGTCGTTCCGAGCATGATAAAGATCGGTTTCATATGCGGCAGGATCTTTATGCCATGGCATGTCAGACGGATACCAAACTTTCTTAACTGCAGCATATTGATAATATAATTTGCCCCTGTCGTCAAAACGATCACAAGCATATACCGCACATAATCTTCACTGCTCCGGATAAACACAAAGATTGCCGCAAGTGAGATCACTTTTACAACAAAACTGCGGATTGCAATATATTTGAATGCCTCCTGCCCCTGATAAAACCAGTCTACATTAAACGCATTAAATATGATCAGAAGTCCTGCCGCAAGTGAGATCATCTTACGTGAAGAAAAATACGGCAGATTCAGGATCAGTGCATAATACAGTGCCGTACAGATCAGCGTGGAGATCAGATTGATAAAAAAGAGAGACGAAAAAAGTTCCTTTGTCTGCTCCTCATCCTTACGCCTTCTTGCAATCTCCCTGATCCCGTAATTGGGGATTCCAAGGGATGCTGCCAGTACAAAATACTGCGCGATATTCTGTGCATATGCAACTTTTCCGACTCCATCCGACATCAGTACCCTTCCAAGGTATGCTGCAGAAACCAGCGGAAAAAGCGCATCCAGGAGTTTATAAATTACATTGTAAACTGAATTTTGAAATAATCCGTCATGTTTACTCATATTTTTTCATCAGTGCCAGAAATGCCCGATAGGATTTCGTGATATTCCCGAAATAAAAAATCTTCGCATCACAGAAATCCTGCATCACAAAATTAGTAGACACTGCCTCCTTGTGCATGCAGCCGACCTCCGGTGCATACAATAACGTCATTCCTCTTTTCTTTGCAAGATAATAGAGGATCTCCTCCTCTGCATAGAGAAACGTCCCTTCGTAAAATCCATCCATCTGCTCAAAAAAATCTTTTGAAAATACCAGACAGCAGCCATGCAGAAGGACATCTCTCATCCGTTCATTCACACGGCTGTCCGCGGATACAGATTTTCCATCCTCCTCGCGCGTGGTAAGATTCTTGCTTCCATCTTTGACATCACGTCCCTCTTCATCGGAAACAACTCCATAATGACCTGCAATGGCTTTCTTTAAATGCAATAATTTGATCATCTGGAACATTTTACACTTTGCCCAGGAAACCGCAATCTGCTTTCGCATATAGTTTAATGTATACTGCCTGTTTCTCGCCACCGGATTAAAATGTCTGGTGCGGCTTGCATCCACAATATCCCCGCCTAAAATATCAAAGCGCTCTTCCTTATAGATTTCCCGCAGCTTCTCACAGTAATCTTCCTGTTCAAAAATAATATCGCTGTTTGCCGCCACGATAAAATCCGGCTCAAAATGAGACCTTGCATACCGGATGCCAAGATTGTTGCCGCGTGCAAATCCAAGGTTTTTCTCACTTGCGATCACATGCACTCTTTTCTCCCCGGCAAATTCTTCCCGAAGCGACTCCTCACTGCCATTGCCGGAACCGTTGTCCACTAAAACAATGCGGATATCCTGCCCCTGCTGCGTCTTTAGAATGGACTCCGCACATGCGGCCGCCTCACGCCAGGTCTTATAATTTAAAATCACAAAACAGATCGTTCCCATATAAATCCTCATTCAAATATTGCGATGGTCATGCCGGCTTTCTACGCGCCGGAGTATCTCGTCTTTGTTCCAAGTATAATACGGATATACGGTGTAATGGAACGCACAATGGCCGTTCCAAGTCCGAAGTTTTTATGCAGAAAATGGAACCAGTCGCGGAATGGAAGTCCCTTGCGGCTCTCCTTTAGACGGATCCGTTCCATGCGCGGCAGCGTCTCATCCTGCCAGGTTTTCTGCAGTGTATTATCATTGCACTCGCCGACAAACTTTGGATAAATATGAATTTTATATCCAAGTTTACTGATCTGTAACCCGTAATCAAAATCACCGATACTGTGCTGGTAAAATGGATCGATCCCGACTTTTTCAAAGATTTCACGCGGAATGATGGCACAGTTTGCATTGAAGGTATCACAGTTTACCTCCGGCGCATCCGGTCCTAATTTTTTGTATTTGATCCCTTTGGTGTATTTGATACCGCCGTAACTCAAACCGCCGTTTTCGCCACAGATCGCACCGACTGTAACCTCATCCTTTTTCAGATGTGGTGCCATCTCATCAAAAATGCCCGGGAAGAACTTTGTATCATCATTCATCAGCATATAGTAGTCGTAATCCATATGCGTATTTTTGATGTGTTCGATCGCCTTGTGCATGCCGCCATTCCAGAAATTGCTTCCGTCTCCCTCGATCAGGTCGATCTGATATGTGCCGTCATCGCGCATCTGCTTTAACATCTCACGCGTTCCGTCAGAACTATTGTCGTCTAAGATCACATAGTCAAACGTGACGTCTCTATTTTCTGAGAGTGTTGCCATGCCCCGCTTTGTCAGTTCTTTTCTGTTAAAACAGGTAAAAATTGCAAGTATCTTCATAATTTATTTCATCCTCATTTCCAGACAGCCTGTTTTGTCTGCCATTCAAATGTTCTATGCCTGTCCGATATAGTTTTTCCGGAATACCACATGGTAGATCCGTTTGATCAGATTCGGCTGTGACTCATGGATCAGTGCTTTTTTCATCGCCTTATGGAGCTCCGGTTTTTCACAGATCTCCTGTGGGAACTCTGTGATCCTGTGATCTGTCATCAGTTTATGGTCGAATACCGGTCCCTTTTCATTGCCGCAGTGGATCCCGGTGCCATCCCAGCCTTCATTGCTGACTAAAGACTTTGTCGGGGATAAGATCAGTCCCTGTTTCCGGAAATTCGTCCAGTACCAGCGGATCGCCCAGGAGTTGGTCTTTTCATCGGTTTTCTGCATTTTCATGATCTTGTAAAAATCATAGGTATTGTCATAATTAAATGCTTTGCGCAGTTTTTTATCGGAAACCATATCCGTCCAGTCGTCGCAGTCCGCATCGAAATACTTCCAGCGGTCGCTCCAGGTCGCCCACGACCAGCTTGTGCCTGAGAGCGTGTTAAAATAGGACTCACACGGGTAGGAAAAAGTATCCCCGAAATGGGAGAACCCTGTGATTCCGGTCACTTTCTGTTCGTTCTGGTAACGGTCTAATCCGTCATTCATAAACAAAAGAAAATAGCGGTTTGTGACAAGGTCATCCTCTAAAACGATCACTTTTCCATATTTATTTACGATCGCAGTCACACCCTCGATCACATTTTTTGCAAGACCGTAGTTCTGTTCCCTTGCGGTCAGTTCCACCTGACGGAATCCCTGCACGGACTTTACATAATCACGGATTTCCTGCACTTTTCCTTTATCTGCATCTTTTTTTGCCGCATCGGAAAATACATACAGATCTGTTTCTGCTGCAAGTTCGTTTGCTGCAAGTGCCTCGATGGTGCGCTTTGTATGTTCCGGCCGGTTGTAGGTAAACAAAATTACCGGAGCCAGACTTCTCGTCTCTTCCATTCTTTTTCGCCCTTTCTATGCCTGCTGTTTTACCCAGCCTACATATTCGCGGATTCCTTCGGTAAGATCCGTCTTTTTCTCGTAGCCAATTTTTTTGAGCAGGGAAATATCCGCACACCAGTTCTGTGGATCGCCGACCTTCGTCTCCCCGTTAAACCGCACGATGTCAGTGTTTTCCCCAAGCTGCTTTGCATAGATTTCAGCCAGCTCACGGATCGATACTTCCTCACCGTTTGCCACGTTAAAGATCTCCTCCGGTCCCTGATATGCAAGGATCAGTTCTAACGCACGCAGAATATCGGAAATATGGATAAAATCACGCGTCTCATTTCCGGTTCCGAACAGATCGATCCGTCCGGTATTTAAGTATTTCTGATAAATATCCCACAAAAGCTGTTTGCGCAGTCCGCTTCCATATGCAGAAAAGATACGCACACAGCGGATATGGTAACCATGTACCCTGTTATAATAGCTGCAGAGTTCCTCGCCCATCTGCTTGTGCACGCCGTATGGGGAGATCGGTGCCAATGCATCTTTTTCCGTGATCGGAAGCTGCTTTGGATTGCCATAGACACCTGCACTTGATAAGAAAATGATTTTCGGTCTTTTTTCAAATGATTTCAATGCCAGAAGCAGCTGGTATAAACTGTGCAGATTGCCGTCTAAGTCTGCCATCGGATTTACAATGGATGCTCCGACATTGGCACTGCCGGCACAATGTAAGATCACATCCGGCTGCACTCCGGTAAATATGTTGGCAAGTTCCTGTGAGTCTTTGGACATGTTGCACTGATAGTAGTGGATTTCTGCCCCGTCCTCACAGTAACGGTCGGCTAAGTCGATGCCGGTGATCTCGTAATCTTTGCTGAAATATTCCATGGCGCATCTTCCGATAAAACCGTTTACGCCGGTAATGATCATTTTTTTCATGGGCGAACCTCCTATAAAAATACCCTTTCAAGTGCCCTCGAGTACTCTCTCGCCTCGCGGTACATATTTGCGATGCCCTGCTCCATGTCTCCGGCATATTCGGCTTCATGTTCCGGCAGGGATGCACGTTCTGCGGTGCGGGCGATCGTTTCGGCAAGCTGTTTCGGGTCGTGTGGATCAAAGAGAACACATTTTTTGTTCTGCTGTTCCTGATGTACCGGGATGTTTGATAAAAGCACAACTTTGTTGAGCACTTTCGCATCCTCTAATACGGTTCCCCAGCCCTCACAGAGTGACGGCTGTACGATAAACTGTGCGTTTTTCATGATTGCAAGCTGTTCGGTACGCTCTACAAATCCCAACAGTTTTATATTAGCACAAACCGTGTCTGATTCCATAATTTTTCTTAATTTATCAATATATTCCGGGTTACGGTAATCTTTCAGATTGCCGGTAAATACAAAATCATAGTCACATAATCTGCCCTCTTTCAGGAGACATTCGATTGCTTCTACCATGACGATATGATTTTTATGCTGCCAGAACTGGTTTGGAATATAGATATAGTTTCTCTTTAAGTCAAATTTGTCACGGACGCTCTGCTCTAATTCCGGTGTGATGGCGCACACTTCCGGTTCGATGTAAGATACAAAATGTACCACCTCGACCGCGCATCGGTGTCCCGGATAGAAACGCTCTAAATCTCTCGCCGCATCAAAACTGCTTAAAACCATTGGATTATCGCTTCCTGTCATGGCAAGATCATTTTTCTCTTTGTGAGCCAGTTCCTCTGCACCGAAAAATTCCGGCAGGGTTCTGTGCTGGAAATCCGGGATCCAGAAAATCCCCTTCTTTTTAAAGAGTTTTCCGATCTTATTGAGTTCTAAGGCATAGCAGTATTTTACCCCGCCAAACCAGATCAGACGCATCTCATAAAGTGCCAGTTTTATTTTATTATTTCCATCATAGACACGAATATCTACATTTACATTTTCTTTAAAACAGTCAAAAATATCGGCATGTTCCGGATCGATCAAAAGCACCAGCGAAAAACGTTCCATGATATTTTCGTTCTGCAGGCAGCTGAACATAATGTTCTTAATATAATAAAGTCCGCCGATCCATCCTCTGTTTCCAAGTCCGTTAAATAAAATCTTTTTTTTCATATTATTCCTCATTTTTGAGCAACTTGCTGCGAAGAGGCGACGAGAATCTCAAATTCTCGTCTGCCATCAAAGCTATTTGTTTTTATTTAGAAACAAATAGCCGTGCAAAAAATAAGCTATCGAGCTTATTTTTCGCACTAATCCTTTATTTCTGTGATAATACATACGAAAGTGCCGCAATACAACCTTTTGAAACCTGTTCAAAAGAAAATTCATGTGCCTTTTCGTAACTCTTTTTCCCCATGACAGATGCCATATCCCCGGCGGCAGCCTTTTGGATTGCCTCCGCAAAACCATCCACATCTTCCGGGTCAATGATATAGCCGTTTTCACCATCTGAGACGAGATCTCTTGCACCATCTGCATATTTTGATGAAATGATTGGAAGAGATGCACACATTGCCTCTAAAAGAACAAGTCCAAAGCAGTCCTCCCTGGTCGGAAGCACAAAAGCATCCGCTGTGCGGTATAATTTCTGCAATGGCTCCCCTTCCTGGTATCCTAAAAATTCCACACGGTCAGAAATTTTAAGTTCTGTGCACTGTTTTTGCAGCAGATCTTTTTCCTGCCCCTCTCCAACGATCCAGAGCCTTATATTCTGCGGTGTTTTTGCAAGTGCCGGCAGTAACAGATCAAGTCCTTTCCGCTGGATCAGGCTTCCCACATACAGAAGCTGCAATCCCTCATTTTGGGTTGTTTTCTGTGGTTTCTCATACAGATATTTCTGAATATCCACGGTAAGATATGAGATAAAGCATTTCTTTTCATCAGCACCGTAAGCGATCTGTGCCTCATGCGATGCAGTGCTGCTCGCGATAAATGCCGCCGCTCTTTTTATAATATAGCTTCTCGATAAGCGCTGTACTTTTCCGATATTTTTCTCGGAATTTAAAGTGCCGTCCGTCCAGCTGATAAACGGGATCTTCTTTTTCCGGCACCAATGTACCGCACGAAGGATCGTCGGGTTGTACTCCATGGCAAAGACCACATCCGGCGCGATCTCATTTAAAGTCTTTTCCACACCTACCGGGATAAACACATATCGGTCATCAAACCGTTTGCGGATGATGATCGTCTTTGATTTCAGGAAATGATAATGTTCGATCTCCTCCATCTCAACACTCCATTTCCGGTTTTCCATGCCTGCACCGGAAAAAATGATATGAAACTCATATTCCGGAAAGTTTTTCTGCATATAAGAAAAGAAATCCACCCGGTATGGCGATGGTATATTCGTGATAAATACTGCCTTTTTTTTCATTGTTCTTTTTCCTCTGAAATGCTGTGGTAGATACTGATGAGTTTCTGATAGTTATCTTCCGGTCTTAACCGGTGCTGATAAAATTCTCTCGCATTTTCCTTTAATCTGTTTAGATCCATCTGTTCAAACTCACAGACTTTTCTGGCAAGATCCTCAATAGAGTTATACTCAAATTTTACACCCGTCACACCTTCCTGTACCATACCATCCATATTGCCGACACGTCCTGCGATCACCGGTACGCCATAGGAATATGCCTCCGCGATCGTCATGGCAAACGCCTCATAACACTGGGAAGTCATGATGACTGCCTTTGCATTATAAAATTTCTCGGTCATCTCCTCTTTCTGCAGGTAACCTAAAAAGCGGACATTTTTCATATTATGGGTGCTGACGTATGCCTGCATCTCGTCCATCATCGGTCCTGTTCCCGCAACATAAAGAATCTTATCCGGCAATTTTTCAAAAGCTTTTACTGCAATGTCAATTCCCTTTAATGCCTCCACTCTTCCAGCGAACAGATAATATTCTTCCTCAGGCTGTTTTTTAACCGGGACGATTCCATCTGCAAAGGTAAAGTTTGGTTTGATGTAAACACGTTTCGGATCCACGATCTTTTTGCCCGGATCTAAGGAGCTTAACAGTTTATTTTTGTTAAATTCCGTCAGACAGATAAAATTCACACGATAGTAGGTTCCAAGAAAACGGTGAATCCAGAGGATTGCAGAGCTTACCATCGTCTGTATTTTACTTCCGCGGTAACATTTGTGCCGGATTGCACATTTTAATCCGCCATTCACACATTCCTCACAGATCACATTGTTGCGGAAAAATGATCCGGCCGGACAGAGCATGCGGAAATTATGAAGTGTCTGGACCACCGGCACCTTACACTGAAATGCCGCATAAAATACAGATGGACTCACCATCATCAGGGTATTGTGCACATGCACGATATCGATTTTATTTTCACGGATAATCTTTTTTACTTCCCTGCAGGTTTTTAACGAATAGACTGCCGTAAAAGGAATAAAAAGTTTTTTTAATTTATTCCCCTCGTTCAGTTCTTTGTTACTGCGATAGTAAGTAAAGACTTCATGTCCATGCTCCTCTAACAGCTTTTTCTCATTGCGCACCACGACGTCTTCCCCGCCCGGGATCTGATAAAAATTATGAATTTGAAGAATTCGATATTTTTCCATTGTCTCCTCCATCTGAGATCTCATTTAACATCGTCGGATATAGCAATACACCTGCAAGCAAAATAAACGGATTCATAAAACCATTTAAGACAAACTGTTCCATGATCCCATACAATGCAAATACGGAAAGCATGACTAATTCTTTATATCCCCCTGCTTTATAGAGTCTGACTAACGTAACGCAGAGTGCCGCAAAAAATGCGATTGCAAAAATCCATCCGCAGTACAGTAAAATATACATATATGCGTTATCGATCAGCCCATGATAACTTGCATAAAAATACTCCTGGTTTCTCGGAAGCAGCGCAAGCCCTTGGTCATGATAATATTTTCCAAGGATATATACCCTTCCTGATACATAGCGGTCGATCGTCTTCATAATGTCATTGTCACTGTTAAATAGAATCATCATAACAAAACTGAAAATTGCTCCAACCGGTATAGACAGTGCATAAATAAACTTCACTTTTTTATTTTTGACCAGTTTTTCAAACAGAATGATCCCCCACGCAAAAAAGAATACAATAATCCCGGTACGGCAAAATGTTATTTTATAAAAAATAAACGCTGTCAGGCATGTTCCGAAAAACCACCATATATTTAATTTTTCATAGAAATAATAGAGCATAAGCATAAGAAGCAGAAAAATTGTCATATATGCAGCATTCGGTTCACTAAAACCAAGACTGTACACCGGTACTTCCACATACTGTGCATTTGGCACTGTCTTATAACCAATATCAAACAACCCATAAGCGGATCCGGCTACCATAATAAATGCTACAAAAAGTCTGGTCCATACAGAGATTTCAATCAATTTCCGGAAACACACATCCTTGATTCCGATGATCGTTAAAAACAAAAACAGTATCGTCGCCTTTTTGGTCATTACCCATATGAAAAGACCTGCACCTAGCATCAGCGCGATCACAACGATCTCCCGCATCGTATATCTGGTTGTAACAAGTTTCATTCCCAAAAGGATCACGCCGGAAAGCATAAAAAATTTGTAGATCTGATCACTACTGTCATAACCAAATGCTTTTACCAGCACATTGACCGCAAAGTATCCATAATACGCAATGATCCCCATGCTCTTCCAATCATTTTCCCGTATCCATTTTCTGATCTGCTCCATCTATTCCTCTCCAAGCATATAAATGACATAATCTCCGGTTTCCCTGTAATAGTGATATCCATACGGCTTCATATCATCCGGTATTTCCTGTTCTGTACGGTTAAAACATAAAAATACTACCTGATTGCGCTTTGCAATATCCGTCACTACTGTCATGTCCGGTTTTTCCTGACACATCTGCTGATACATTGCGACTTCATCATCCCCGATCCCGGAAATAAATCCGCCCACGTTTCTTCCATAAAATAATCCGATATCACAGCGGTACTGTCTGATATAGCAGAGCAGTTCATTCGGTACAACCGATCTTACTTTCCAGTTGACACCTGCGCCTGCTAAAATATCCGCAACATCCAGCGCAGCCTGCGGCAGTTTATATTCATTTTCTGCCTCCGTAAAGGTTGCTTTACTGTAAATTTTCTGTCCGCTTAATGCGATCGTACCAAGGGCCGCCACAAGCACAACGATACGGACTGCCTGTTTTTTCCACCGGCACACCAGCCAGACCACCACATACGCAGCCGTGAAAGAAACCGGAAGCATCCAGAACAGTCTCCAGTACACACCGGCAAAGAAACGGCTTCCCACATAACGGTAAAATAATGGATTAAATAAAAATAACAGTACCAGGATTGTCGGCCATACCAGAAACCGGACGGTCTGTTTCTCTTCCTGATATTTTCTTCCCAGGAAAAACAGCATTACAACTGCAAGACAAAACAGGCACCAGTGAAAAAGTCCGGTACGTCCGCCAATAAAATTTTTAAAATTGTCCAGTATTGAATAAAAATCTGCTGCCATATCCGTTCTCTTTCCTTTTTAAATCCCCGCCGTATAATAAATCATATAAACAGCACACGGCAGTGCTGCGATCCATATACAGAGCATACGTTTCAGATTCCGGTGGTAAATACCATCTAAAAGTCCGTACAATCCCATCATAACTGGTGCCATAATAATTCCCATTCCCGATAAAAGAGCTGCCGCAAAACTTAAGGCATACAATGGTGCCGCCCATTTCATACTCTGTTTTTCACTCATAAAGATCTGGTAAAACAAATACATTAACAATGGAAGGATAAATCCCGCCACGATTGCCTTTCCCTGCCAGATCCGCAATAAAAACATCGCCGACAGTGTATGTGTTGATGTAAAATTCCAGATATGGAACACGGATAAAACAATCAGAAACAGTGCTGTTTTTTCCGCATCACCGCGAAACAGTACATTTCCGATCATTCCATACAACACATAACAGATGATGATCATAAAAAATGGAAAATATGTATGTGAAAACACCGCCGGAGCAATTCCTGTTATTTTACAGCACATTGCCACATACATCGTCCATGGGGATGTCACATCTTTTCTTACTTCCCCGACATCCCAGTACATATATTCATCCGTGATCGGATCATCCACTAAAAGCGTATCATGCACAACCGCAGAAACTTCTTCCGAAACATATCTTGCATCGTCATCATCAATATGCTGGTAATGATACGGAATCCATGCCTGCAAAAGGATCAGCGCCGCTGCAAGAATTCCAAAAATGATTTTCCATGCTCCGGCTTTCTTTTTTTTGTTTTCCAGCTTATTTTCTACTGTAACTAAGATACCACATCTGCGTATCAGAATTACCATGATAACAATGGAAACAATCACCAGAAATATCTTCCAAAGTGTGACAGCCTCGGTAAGCGTCCTTTTGCCAAGTATCATCGGCACCAGCAAAATCTGTCCCGATGCAAACATGCTTGCAAGTCCAAGCACCCATGCGTTGCACAGTTTTCTGACCGTTCCCTCTATTTTCAGATACCATACCCACAACAATCCAAACCAGACCGGAAGTACTACGAAAAGCATTCCTGTATAAAGTAGATTCTTATAAATCATATACCAGCACTCCATCCAGATGGATATGGTTGATCTCAGCCGTATTCTTTAACATATAAAGTTCTTCCGTTCTGACATTTCTGCGTCCGCAGATGACAAGATTACTGTCGCAAAGCAATGCCGTCTGATATCCTTCGGATATTGCCGACACATCCCTTCCATTGACCAGAATGTATTCATACTGCTTTGAGAAGCGATCCAGAAGCTCTTTGAACTTTTCATTTCCAACAAGATCAAATCCCTGTTCCTGTTTCAAATTTCTCTTTACGGTGTCTAAGTAGTCATTCATCTGCTGTAACTTTAATTCTGTCGTATTCCCCATAACATAGGCACTTAAAGATGCATCATCACTGTCAGTTGCATTCAGGTCGATCAGCAGAGTCTTTTTCTTTTCATTTGCATAGCACATCGCAAGACGCAATGCTGTGGTATCCGCAGTTCTTCCGACCGGCAGACAGTTAATCTTAAGGCATCCTTCTGCTTTTTGTCCATTCAAAAACATAGCCGCTTTTTTATAGGTTTCTTCATCTTCATTCTTTTTTGTGATCACATCAACGATCTGTGTCTCTAAACATTCCTGCACTTCCTGTGCATCCTTCGGTTTTTTATAAATCATCATCCACAATGTATATAAAACAACCTCAAGCATAATGCCAAGTAAAATACCTGCGATCACTGCTTTTAATACTCCCTGGCGGAACTCAGAACTGGAGATGGTATAAGTTTCAAGCTTTGTCACTTCTCTCTGGGACTGCGGTTCATCAAATACAGTAAAACACTGTGTGCCGACCTGTTTCTTTGTCACGGTATCCAATGCCTGAAGAAGTCCGTTCACAAAAGCATACGCTTCCTCTTCGTCATTTACGGTATAATCCCAGCTCGTTCTCGGATACACCACATAAAAAGTAATAATGTCCGATGCCTCTGTCTGTTCACACTCAAACATATCCGTAAATGCCTGTTTTGTCAGATCGATTCCTGTCACTTTACAGAATTCGTCGTACACACTGCTGCTCTTTGCAATTTTCATAATATCATTGCCACGCTCCACAGTACTTCCGGAATTATAATCTTTTAAAAGCACCGAAGTCTCCACCTGCATTCTGTCATCATAGACTTCTGCATCAATATATGGCATCAGGGTTTTTGCCTTGTATCCACCGACGATCACTGCAAAAACTGCCGCAAAGACAGCCGCAAGCCACCATTTTCTTAAGTTATACTGCAGCACATCCATCAAACTGTATTCTTTTCTGCTCTCATATCTCTGATTCATATCAGGTCTCCTTTCTATTCTCCGCCTTTTTCAAACACCACTTTTATCGTCTTTAAAATGATCTTGATATCCAGTCCCAGACTCCAGTTATCAATATACTGTACATCCAGTTTCACGACATCCTCAAAATCAGTAATCTCGTTCCGTCCGCTTACCTGCCATAATCCGGTAATGCCCGGTTTTGCACTTAAACGGCGTTTCTGGTGTGATTCATACTGTTTGAACTCATCTACCGTCGGTGGTCTTGTACCGACCAGACTCATATCACCTTTCAAAACGTTGAAAAACTGTGGAAGCTCATCGATACTGGTCTTACGGATAAATTTTCCAACCTTCGTAATACGCGGGTCATCTTTCATTTTAAACATCAGACCATTCATCTCATTCTGGCTTTCCAGTTCTTTTTTGCGTTCCTCTGCATCCTTATACATCGAACGGAACTTATAGATCTTAAAAAATCTTCCATTCTTGCCGACACGCTTCTGTGCGAAAAACAGAGGTCCCGGAGATTCGATCAAAAGCGGCGGTGCTAAAAAGACCGTCACAACTGCCGTGATCACAAGTCCCACGATCGAACCTGCGATGTCCATCACACGCTTGATCATAAGCATTTTCCAGTCATAGGACTGATTGGAAAATGTGACGACCGGTATATTTCCCAGCATGTTAAAAGTTTTATGGTAATCATCAAACTTGTTTAAGATCTCAATCGTGACATGTACGGTTGCCCCCATATCCTCAAAACGGTTGACCACCTCCGCAAGCGAATCTCCTGTCTCATACGGCACACTGATAAAAACTTCATCCACAATCTGTTCTTTTACATACTGGAACATATTATCATAAGTGGCAACGACAGGAACACCATGATACCATTTTCCAATCTGGTTTTCATCAATGATCGCAATACTTGCAAGACGATGGATCCAGTCTCCGGAATGGTCTGCATCCGCGATCACCTCTTCCACACGTTCTGCCGTTGTGACCAGAAATACCTGATTATTTGCTCTTTTGTTACGGTAAACATGCAGCAGATAATATTTAATGATAATATGCATGCCAAAATACAGGCACATATTTACCAGCGCAATACAAAAATAAACACCTCGGGAAGCCTCCGCATTATTGTGCTGTAAAAAAATGGTCAGCGCTGTCACACATACTAACACAACGCTCGCTTTGATTGCTGCCCACAACTCCTGAAATACACTTCGGTCAATAAAACGATTATCAATATCCGAAAAGAGCATTACCAGCATGTAAACAACCATTACGATGCCAAAGCTCTCCATCAGCTCTATCTTCATATTTGCGACGGATACATTTCGATAACCCACCAGCCACAGATAACCGCCCCCGAAATAACTTACGGCAAAGCATATCAGATCCGCCAGCAGTAAAATGATACTCTGAATTTTTTCTCTTGTCTGGTACATGTCAAGTCCTTTCCTGTTCCTTTTCCCCGGTTTCATGCCCAGGTGTCACTGTTTCTTCCTGTCATTTATTCTGGTAATCATATTCCGCACTGCGTTTTCCCAACGAAAAAATCAATTTCCATTCCGTTTCGCGCGGAACAATAAACACACAGTCAAATCCCAGGTTCAGGTTCACATCGCACGTCCGGCGCAGTTTTAATGCATCGGCGACATCCGCTCTCGGATATCTTTTCAATTCCGCTGTGACCACGGTGCCGTCCGGCATCACTGCTTTTATATTAACTGGAAGTACCTTTCCATTCCATGTCTTTGCAAGTGCCCATCCACAACAGACCACACTGCCATCCTGATATTCCTGTCTGTCAATGTGATACAGAATCTTCCGCACTCTAAAAGGTACATTCTGCATTTCTTCTATCTGTACATTCCCTGCATCCTGCCTTAGCAGCTGCTCTAAGGGAACGATCTTTGTTCCCATCACACGCTGCATATTGCGCACCGGAACGCTGCCCTTTCCCAGATATGCCTGAAAATTCTCCTCCATCCTGCCAAACTGTTCTTTTAATTCCTTACTGATTCCGTAAGCTGCTAACAGCTCATCCAGCGGAGTGCCTTTTCCTCCCATGATCTGGTAATATGCAAAATAAAGTGCACGGTATAATACAAATAACTTTGGTACCGGAAAGAAAAACGTCCACTCATAATCAATGACTGTCCATTCTGCTTCCTCTATTTTCATCTCACTGCCTGCAGGAATCAAAATATTGGCAAATATCATATCGATATCGCATATATCCACCGCTTCAGTTTCCTCTGTAAAATGAACCTCTCCAAACACTTTTCGGAAATCTTCGGTTGGCGTAAACAGGTGTTTTCCACCATATTCCATGATACGTTTTGCATAATCATCAAGGATACGCTTCACCAGTTCCGTCTGATTTCTTTCAATCGCCCGCTCCATCACATCCTGCAGTGTGACACCGGGATCAAAACCGGATACCGCCGCATCATTTTTTGTATGGCAGGCGCAGAATCTGATTTTCCCATTACTGTCCGCATAGCACGATGACAATTTTTCGTATGACTTCTCCATATGACAGATATGCTCTCTTCCTTCCGGATAAAGTGCATATTTTCTGACACTTTTTTCTCCATCCGCTTTCTTGCAGATATCCGTGCGGATGGCAAACTGCCTTGCCCTCTCATTGGAATATTTTGAATAAATCACACGCTGTTCTCCGGTCCTATTTCCTGCCTCGATCAAAAAGGAATTGGCAAGTTCTCCAAATAACCCTTCTGCCAGAACCGTATCAAAAACTTTTTTCTCATCAAAAAGCTGTAATCTGTCCCTGTCAAAATTTCTCCGGTTGTCGGAAAGTTCTCCCCTTCCCGGAAGATATTCATCCGAATAGATACAGGATGGGAACTTGTGATCCGGATATGGATAATAGCTGTAAATTCCCGAAAATCCTGCTTCTTTTAAGATCTGTTCATACTCTTTTCTGGTATAGACCCTCGCCTCACCGTGCCTGTCATCCTCTGTGAATCGTTCCGGATCCTTATCATAATTTTCCAGTCCGGCAAAATATCCCCCGCGGTATTCCTCCTGACACCCCGCAAAATATTTCAGTCCCAGACGGTTGGCATCCGCCACATAGAGTTTCCCGTTGTCAGATAAGTGTTCTCTCATACAGGAAAGCTCATTTTGAAATTTTGAAAATTCGCCTGCAATCAATATCATGTCATAGGCCTGATCCTGATACAGTACATTTGTTTCCGGTTTTGTATCCGAAGCCGGAACAACCAGAACCGTCAGACTGCCGGCAGTTTCATAACGCACCCGTAAAATGTCAGCTTCCTCTTCACTCTCCACCACTGCCGTCACATGTAACGCCATAGAAAGCAGTTTTCCTGTCAGTGCACCGCATCCTGCATTCCGCTCTAAAACATGCATCTGCTTTGTCACCGGCAGAAATGCGATCAGGTTCTCCCTGATATCCGACAGATGAAAAAGGTACGGATAGGATGCCTGTTCCATGATGATCTGCGGATAGGCTTTTTCATTATTCTGTTGTATGATCTCTTTCAGCCCCTCCGGCACGTTCACATGTCCCATTGCTTCCTCACTTTTACGTTCTTCTATTCGTCACATTTTTCAATCGTAACTTCTGAATTCATATCATAAAAACCGACGGTATTTTTGTCGGATACCACCGTCACACCGACCACATCATATAATCTGTGGTACGCGCGGAACTCTCCGCCGACATAACCGGTGCAGCTGATGGATAACAGATATTCACCGCCCTGCATATCCATGTTCTGGCGGAATGTCGCAACATAGGTATCACCTGTCTTTGCCATCCCGATGCCCACTTTTTCAAACATCGTGTTTGTTCCGGTAACAGCAGTTCCCTGTACGGTTTTAAATGTATAAGTAAAAATCGGATCCTGTATATCAGAGAGGAATTTCACCTTGGATTTGATGGTAAAAGAAGTCCCCTTCTGGATACAGTTCGTATAATTGCCATATTCATCGATCAGCGCAAAGTCAATGATCTCCGCCTCACCGGTTCCATATTCATTGACATCCGGGTTGAGCTGGTAATTTGATTTCCAGAGCTTCTTTCCATCGGACGCATCATTTTCTAAAATCTTACCGCCGGTGATCTTGTCTGAGTTCTTAAGCAGAACCTTTTTGTAAAGGTTGATCATATCCTTGGCATTTCCCTCTGCCAGTTTATCTCCCTTATTGAGTAAGATGACACGGTCACAATATTTTGCCACACTGCTGATATCGTGGCTGACGAACAGGATGGTCTTTCCCTGCGCCTTGAAATCCTCAAACTTTTTATAACATTTTGCCTGAAAAAATACATCTCCGACCGATAATGCCTCATCCACGATCAGGATCTCCGGATCAATATTGATCGCCACCGCAAACGCAAGCCGGACAAACATACCGCTCGAATAGGTCTTACACGGCTGATGCACGAAATCACCGATATCTGCAAATTTTAAGATATCATCTAACCTTGCATCCATCTCCTCGCGGGAAAATCCCATCATCATACCGTTTAGATAGACATTTTCGATTCCGGTATACTCCATATTAAATCCGGCACCAAGCTCTAACAGTGCGGAAATCCTTCCATCGATTTCCACCTCGCCGCTCGTCGGACTTAAAACACCTGTAATTATTTTTAAAATGGTAGATTTCCCGGATCCATTGGTTCCGATAATGCCGATCGTCTCACCTTTTTTCACCTCAAATGACACATGATTTAACGCATGATGTTCTTTGAAACGGTTCTTTCTGACCAGTCCAAGTGCATCCTTTAACCGGTCAGACGGTTTATCATAAAGTTTGTAGACTTTGCAGACATCCTCTACCCTGATTGCTAAATTATCCATACTATCCTCATTCCACAGTTTTCATTCTTGCGATGCTCCTACAGCACATCTGCGAAATGTACACGCAGACGCTTAAATACGGTCGTTCCCGCCCAAAGTGTAAACAGCGTGATTCCCCAGAACCACAATGTCAGTCCCGGATGTTCCCAGAATGCCGTTTTATTGATCAGTGCATCCCGGTATCCGGAAACGATATAATACATCGGATTTAGCTTAAGCAGTACTACAGCCCATTTTGGAATGCCCTGCATGCTCTCAAAATTCCACATGATCGGTGTCACCCACATTCCAATCTGCAAAAGAATGGCGACAACCTCTTTCATGTCACGGAAAAACACCGTCACGGCGCTTGTCGCATAGATCAGTCCTGCCGTAAACATCACCATGCAAAACGAATAATAAACCACCTGAAGCACATAAAGATCCGGATAAAATCCCATAACGACAAAAACAACCAGCATAAATATCACAAAAAAAGCGTGTGTAAACAATGCAGAGATCAGTTTTACCACCGGAAGTGCATCGATCTGGAATACGACCTTTTTGACCAGATAACTGTATTCATCAAGAACCCCGGTTCCTCCATTTAAAGCCTCCTGAAAATAAAACCACGGCACAAGACCGCCCATCAGCCAGAGTACAAATGGCACCTCGATTCCTGTTCTTAAATCATTGACTTTCTGATGTAGTCCAAACTCAAAGACAAACCAGTATAAAAGCACTGTGATCACCGGCTGTATGAAAGCCCATATCACGCCAAAATAAGAACCCGCAAATTTTTTCTTAAAATCATTTTTGGCAAGATTGCCGATGAGTTTACGGCTGGCAATCAGACGTTTTGGCAGGCAGACATTTTTCTTCTTTTCTGTCATATGAGTGCTCCTATCTTACAATTCCCCGTTCCTTACAATATGCATCGAATCCACCGTGCACTTTATCCTTATCGGAAAGGATCAGATCCGCCTGTGTCATTCCTTCCGGCATTGGCCATTCAACACCGATTGCCGGATCATTCCAGAGAATACCGCCCTCGTCATTTGGATGGTAGAAATCAGTAACCTTATAGCAGAACTCTGCATAATCAGACAGCACGATAAAGCCATGTGCAAAATTCTTTGGTACAAAAAACTGCTTTTTATTTTCCGCAGTCAGAACGATGCCAAACCATTTTCCGAATGTCTCAGAACCTTCTCTTAAATCCACTGCAACGTCAAATACCTCTCCGCTTACCACACGCACCAGCTTGTCCTGCGGGTGGTTGATCTGGAAATGTAATCCTCTTAACACACCTTTTTTCGATGCAGACTGGTTATCCTGTACAAACTGGCAGTCGATTCCTGCCTCTTTAAAATCGTTGTAATTGTATGTCTCCATGAAATATCCTCTGGCATCCCCGAAGACTGCCGGCTCAATTACTTTGAGTCCCTCGATTCCATTACAGTCATGTGTTACCTTTATTTTTCCCATAATTATTGATCCTCACTATCTGTTTTTTAAAGTCCCTCGGCAACCTCTACCAGATATTTGCCATAATCTGTTTTAAGGAGCGGTTCTGCAAGTTTTAACAGCTGCTCTTTATCGATAAATCCACGTTTGTATGCGATCTCCTCGATACAGGACACATAAAGTCCCTGACGTTTCTGGATCGCAGACACAAAATCTGCAGCGGCAAGCAGCATGTCGTGGTTTCCGGTATCTAACCATGCGAATCCCCTGCCAAGCGTCTCAACGCTTAAATCACCACGCTCTAAATATGCATTATTTACGGAAGTAATCTCAATTTCACCTCTTGCAGACGGCTTTACATTTTTTGCGATCTCTACAACATCATTGTCATAAAAATAAAGTCCCGGCACAGCATAATTTGACTTTGGATGCTCCGGTTTTTCCTCGATAGAAAGAGCTTTTCCGTTCTCATCAAACTCTACCACGCCGTATTCTCTCGGATCTCTGACATAGTAGCCAAAAATCGTAGCACCCTTTTCATTCTGTGTTCGTTCAGCTGCACTGCGCAGAACATTGGAAAAACTTTGTCCGTAGAAAATATTATCTCCAAGAACCAATGCAACCGCATCGTTTCCAATAAACTTTTCACCGATAATAAATGCATCTGCCAGGCCCCTTGGCTGTTCCTGCACGGCATAAGAAAAACTCATGCCAAGCTGGCTTCCATCCCCAAACAACTCTTCAAATACCGGCAGATCTCTCGGTGTGGAAATGATCAGAACCTCTCTTATCCCAGCTAACATCAGTGTGGATAATGGATAATAGATCATCGGCTTATCATACACCGGCATAATCTGTTTTGAAATTGCCTTTGTCAGCGGATATAATCTTGTTCCGGAACCACCTGCTAAAATAATACCTTTCATATAATCCTCCTTGTTTTGCGGAGCAAAATGCGAACCCTCTGTGAGCAGAGGATTTTCCTCCTTGTTTTCACGTCCATTATAAAACGCAAACAAGCAGTATCGCCCCATCTGGCGGTACTGCTGCCTGCATCTTCTTACCTGTTCTGATACATATCCTCATAATACTTCTGATAATCACCGCTGGTAACGTTTTTCATCCAGTCCTCATGTTCAAAATACCATGCGATCGTCTTTTTGATGCCTTCTTTGAACATTGTCTCCGGCTCCCAGCCGATCTCTGCCTTGATCTTATCCGGTGCGATCGCATAACGTCTGTCATGACCTTTGCGGTCCTTCACATAAGTGATCAGATCCTTGCTCACAAGTGCACGTCTCGGATCATCTGCCGGAAGCATCTCAAGCAGTGTATCTATAATGATATTGATAATTTCAATATTCTGTTTTTCATTGTGTCCGCCGACGTTGTAAGTCTCGCCGAGGCGTCCGTTTTCCTGTACCATATCGATTGCTTTCGCATGGTCATCCACATACAGCCAGTCGCGGACATTTTTTCCGTCTCCATATACCGGAAGTTTCTTTCCATGCAATGCATTGTTGATGATAAGCGGAATCAGTTTTTCCGGGAACTGGTATGGTCCATAATTGTTAGAACAGTTGGTAATGTTTGCCGGAAAATGGTAAGTGTCAATATAAGCCTTTACCAGCATATCCGAAGATGCTTTGCTCGCAGAATACGGACTGTGCGGTGCATACGGTGTTGTCTCATAAAAATATGTTCCGTCATCCTCTAAAGAACCATATACCTCATCCGTCGATACATGAAGGAATTTCTTCCCTTCTTTGAAACTGCCATCCGGCAGCTCCCATGCCGCTTTTGCACAGTTTAACATAACTGCTGTTCCAAGCACGTTCGTTTTTACAAATACTTCCGGATTTTTGATACTGCGGTCTACATGACTCTCTGCTGCAAAATGTACCACGCGGTCGATCTCATTTTCTGCAAAAATCTTTGCAATTGCCTCTTTATCCGTGATATCTGCACGCACAAATGTATAATTTTCACGATTTTCAATGTCTTTTAAATTTTCCAGATTGCCCGCATAAGTAAGCACATCCACATTGATAATTCTGATCTCGTTATCATATTTGCGAAACATGTAATGAATATAGTTAGATCCAATAAATCCGGCTCCTCCGGTTACTAAATATGTTCTCATAGTTTTCTCCATTCTATGGTCTGCAAAATCTTTCATCATTTTACCATACTTTTATTGTCTGTACAAGTTTTACCACCAGTCCACTGCCGGGCGTTCCGTAATTTCAGACAGCTTGACGACCACCAGATCTTTTTCTTCCACGATTGAACCCTCAGCCGGAAAGACTGTCATATCTTCCGACAGTGCTGCCGCCTTATATTCCATCTCTTCGGAATAACCATCGTCAAGATGGACTCCATTATGTGCTTCTAAAAATCCTGCGATCCGGTGCGTTGCCCCCGCCGGATGTTCTCTGGTATAATCCCATTCAAAAAATGACCACCCGTACATTTCCGTACGGCGGTTCAATCTGTTTAACTGTGGCTGCCGGTATCCGATAAATACCACTTTTTTATCCACCGGATCTCCTTCTGCATCCACCCCGGGGATCTCCCTCTTCAAAGCATCCGTGATCTGATCCGCCAGCAGCGCATCCTGTTCATAACGCACCTGATCCGCGCTGTGCATTCTGATGTTATAGCAGACCTGACCGCCTGTAACTGCGATTACAAGCAATATCACCACATTGCCCATTACCTGCAGCCATCGGCACATTTTCCTGTCCCGCTCCTGTTTTTCCGGTCGTACATCGGAAATCTGCTGCTCTTTTAATATCATCACACCAAACATCGCAAGAAATGCAGCCACAACCGGAAGTGCAAACTGTGTCCTTGTCACCAGCATCGCACCTGCATAGATTGTCATTAAAAAAGGTGTAATGAGCATAAAAATCATTCCTGCTGCAAAAATCCAAAAACCGGCACGTCCACTTTCTGTTCTTCTCGTCCATACGATCCATATCACATAAAATGCGAGCAGTACACCGATCACATAGAAAGAGAAATTCCGCGGTCCGACGGTAAGAAGCTGATTTTTCACAACACGAAGAACATTCTTGACACATTCAGCAGCCGGTTCACTTCCCCAGTTGCTCTGCCCTTCCATATAATCACCGGCTGCCATGAACCATGTACCCGCAATCCCCCTGTATATCAGATAGGAAATACCGAAATGGGCCGCAAGAAAAATAATGCGAATTCCACATTTTTCCCTTTTTCCATTCACCTGCCAGAAGAACAATAAGAAAAACATGACACAGACTGCAATATAATAAACTGCCAGTGCCTGGTAAGTACCAAGTGCCAGCACAATAAACACTGTGGACAAAAACAGCTTACACAGATCTTTTCCGCTTCTGTTCTCCTTATATTTCTCGCAAAAACAAAGATCACACATAAAAAATCCGGTGACTGCCATCAAAAGCATTGCAAATGCGACTTCCGCCTGCTGCAGTGAAAAATAAAACTGAAAACTCCAGATATTGGATGTCATATAAAGCAGCGTAAATATCCAGTACGGTTTTCCATCCTTTTTTCCTGAAAAATAATAGCATCCATACGTCAGTACATTGCCTCCAAGGATAAAAAACAAAAGCATCAGAATACCACTCTTTATCGTTCGGTATACACCAAGACCAAGCATCCGTTTTAACAGAACCAGTCCAAATCTTCCAATCGTAAGCCACCCTAACGTAGACCCGGGATGATTGATCAGTTCCTCTGTATCGATTCTGATATTCGAGTTAAATGCCTGATACCCAAAACAGACCAGCGCAGCAAATACCGACATCAGAATCAGCCGGTAATGTTTTTTGATATATTCTGTCATCGTATTATTCCAGTGTTTTCATATACTCATCAAGTGCATCCTGCCATTCAGCCATTTTGTAACCGTCTGTCAGTTTCATCATATAGTTCTCAAGAATCGAATATGCCGGTCTGTTTGCAGAAGCCGGATTCATCTTCGCATACTGCTCACTTGTGACATGATTGACTTTTGTTGTCTTTCCTGCACGTTTAAAAATTGCTTCCGCAAAAGCTGCCCAGTTGGTATCGCCCTCACAGGTTGCATGAAATGTACCATAATTTTCTGTCGGTTCAAAATGATGAATGGCTCTTGCCAGTTCCACTGCGCTTGTCGGGGATCCCTGCTGGTCACATACAACACTGACTTCATCGTGTGACTCCGCAAGGCGAAGCATCGTCTTTACAAAGTTTTTTCCATCTCCATAAAGCCATGCGGTACGGAAAATAAAATATCTGTCTGCAAATTCACGGACAAACTTTTCTCCCTCCGCCTTCGTCTTTCCATAGGCACTGACCGGATGGATCTCATCAAATTCCGTATATGGCTTTGTTCCGTTTCCCTCAAATACATAATCGGTGGAAACGTGGATCATTTTTGCTCCGACTTCTCTTGCTGCAATACTTAAATTTCTCGGTCCGATCGCATTGATCCGGTATGCGGCATCCCACTGCTGTTCGCACGCATCCACATTGGTGTGCGCTGCACAGTTGATAATGACATCCGGTCTCTCCGCACGAACCAGCGCAAGGACAGCATTCACATCGGTAATATCGAGCGCCACAATGCCTTCACCTTCCGCAACATCTGTATTGATAAAGGAAACATCCTCACCTTTATATTCCTGTCGGATGGCACGCCCTAACTGTCCGTTGCACCCTGTCACTAAGATCTTTTTCATCATTTATTCTCCTAATCCATTTTCAATTGCCGTAACAATCGACGTAAGTGCTTCTTTTTCATCTTCTCCTTCGCAGACAAGCTCTATTTCATCCCCGGATTTGATGCATGCACCAAGTACACTCAACACGCTTTTTGCATTTGCTGTATTTTCTCTGTAACGAAATGTCACATGTGATTTAAACTGCATGGCCTCCTTGCATAAAATTCCAGCCGGTCTCAAATGAAGTCCCGTCGGATTTTTAATCGTTACTTTCTGGCTTACCATAGTAAATCCCTCCAAACTGTTTATTGTATATACGATATTTAAAGCATGATCTTCGTAATCAGTTCCGCTAACTTTTTAGCTTCCTCATCGATCACCTTTTGATCTTTTCCTTCAATCATGACACGGACAAGCGGCTCTGTACCGGATGGACGGATCAAAACTCTTCCCTCTCCGTTAAACTTCTGCTCTAATTTTGCAACTGCATCCGCAATCTCCTGATAATCCATAAAGTTGTCTTTTTTATGGTTTGGCACTTTTGCATTTACAAGTGCCTGCGGTAATACTTCCATAACAGATGCAAGCTCTGATAAAGTTTTTTTCGTTTTCACCATAACCTCAAGCAGATGAAGTGCAGAAAGCAGACCATCACCTGTGGTGTTGTCATCCAGGAAAATAACGTGTCCTGACTGCTCGCCTCCGATATTATAGCCATGTTCTCTCATATTTTCAAGAACATATCTGTCGCCAACTTTTGTCTTTTCCACATGGATGCCTTCGCGTTCTCCCATCAGTGAAAATCCAAGGTTTGTCATAACAGTAACAACGATCGTATTCTTTTTTAAGGTACCTTTCTGTTTCATATAAGTACCACAGATTGCCATGATCTGGTCTCCATCGACCAGTTCTCCTTTTTCATCCACAGCAAGCATACGGTCTGCATCCCCGTCAAATGCAATACCAATGGCAGCATTTTCATAAACTACTCTGGCTTTTAATTCATCCATATGCGTCGAACCACAGTTTGCATTGATATTCGTTCCATCCGGTTCGGTATGGATTGCCACCAGATCAGCCCCCAGATCTTTCAATGTCTTCACTGACGTATAATGAGCGGCTCCCTCTGCACAGTCAACCACGATCTTCATGCCTGTCAGATCAACCGGAACACATTTTTTCATAAATTCTACATATTCGTCTCTTAAATCGAAACGATAATCAATTTTACCGACTCCGGAACCGATCGGCAGGTTGACATCCTTCATATTATTACGGATCAGTGCCTCGATCTCGTCTTCAAGCTCATCAGAAAGCTTATATCCCTCGCCGTTAAAAAATTTAATTCCGTTAAATTCCATCGGGTTATGGGATGCGGAAATGACAACCCCGGCATCTACCTTATGTTTTCTCGTCAGATACGCAATTGCAGGTGTCGGCATTACTCCGACAAAAATCGCATTTGCACCGACAGAACAGATTCCTGCCATCAGTGCACTTGCAAGCATTCCTCCTGAAATTCTCGTATCACAGCCAACGATAATCGTTGCCTGATGTTCCTGCTCTTTCGTAAGCACATAAGCTCCCGCCTGTCCAAGTTTTGTCGCAAGCTCGATCGTAAGTTCTGATCCAGCCACTCCACGGACACCATCTGTACCAAACATTCTTGCCATTGTATTTCCTCCAAATTATTAATTTCTTTTATTTTGTTTTAGAAGCACTCTTTTTGCTGCTTTCCGTTGATTTTATTTCCGTATCTTCCGCAGTCATTTTAACCGGGATCCGCACGGTTTTTACCTGATAAAGTTCATTATCCACATCAATATCTGCAGCGATATTATGTTCACCATTTCCATATCCCTGCAGATTAACAGTACCTGTAATGTCATCTGCTGACAGCTTCTTAATATCGCTTTCCGCTCCGGTGACCTCAACCTGAATCGTATCTTCCGTAATCTTCGCCTTTGTCGCATCCGGAATATTTTCAAGCGTAAACGCAGATGCATCCACCTCGAAGGTTTTTGTTGTGATCGGCTCTACTTTTACTTTGACCTCCACTTTTGCGTCTGCTGCAAGTACCAGCGAAGTTCCATCCGGAAGATAAGATGTAATATCTACAGTTGTCTCAACATCTTCCGTTGCACCGCTCATATCTAACACATCATCCGGTATTGCGATCTTAGCCACCTTATTAAGCACATCCGTTTCTCCCTTGATCCGGACTTTTTTCGGACTGTAGGTAATTTCTTTTAATGTATAGCCGGATGCCACAGTTCCTTTTGTCTGGAAGGAAAGATCCACATCTTTTGTATTTAATATCTGCGCCGTGATCGTAACAGTATTAATATTCATTTTTAACTTTGAAGCATCGATCTCATTACCATCCGCATCATATAAAACCGGCACTACTGTATCGGTCACATCCGATGACATTCCGTCAACATTGATCGTTGCGACTACCGTGCTGATCTGACTCGTAACAGAAGACGGTCCCGAAATTTTCAAAAGATTCGATGTCACGATGGAAACATCTCCAAGTGCACAGCCATCCATGACCGTACCTTCCGTGCTTGCAGTGATCTTTTTCTGTACATTTCCAAGATCTTCCACTGTCACATCCAGATACTGCTGTTTGGATGAAATGGTAACTGTATTGCTGTTATATTTACTGCATGTGATCGTAATCGGGACACGGCATACGCCATCACCTTCCACATATTCAATCTTTTCCATATCCGCAACTGCAGTAAAATCCGTGTTGGATAATTTTTCCAGAATACTTCGTTTTGCCGATGCCGTAAACGTAACTGTATTTTTCCCGCCAAGTGTCTCGGAATACTTTCCATTTGAGGTAAGATAATCCATATTATCCTGTGTTACACTGATCGTATACTGTGCCGGTTTGACCGGATCATCAATATTGACCACTACGATCCACAGAGCGATCGCAAATAACACAGCCAGTACCTTGAGGCCAAGATTATTCGTTAGTTTTTTTGCCAGATTCTTTAACATCCTTAAGCCTCCTTCTCCATAATTCAATTTTTGAAACTTTCTTCTCGCGATGCTGTATAAATGAAAGTTTGTTCTTTAAAAACTCAGCGTCCACATTGCGGTACAATTCCCCACCCATGGCGATGGAAACTTTTCCCGTTTCCTCAGATACAACAATGGTAAGTGAATCACTGACTTCACTGATTCCGACCGCCGCACGATGTCTTGTACCAAGATCTTTGCTGATACTTAAAGAATCCGTCAGTGGCAGATAGCAGGTGGCAGACACCACTCTGTCCCCGCGGACAATCACGGCTCCGTCATGAAGCGGTGTGTTTTTTTCAAAAATATTGATCAAAAGCTGGCTTGTCAGTATTCCATCTACTGCAATACCGGTTCTTTCATACTCCGAAAGAACAATTTCATCCTCAATGACGATAAGTGCACCTGTTTTGACTTTTCCCATCTCATAACATGCCTTTACCAGTTCATTGATCGTTTTATCCGTAAACTTTGCGATTTCTCCCTTTGAAAAATCAAACGTAAAAAAAGAAGTAAGGAAATTCTTCTGTCCAAGATTTTCCAGTGCTTTCCGGATTTCCGGCTGGAATATAATAACTATGGCAGTAATTGCGACGCTCAATGTATTCTTTGCGATCCAGATGATCGTATTCATCTGAAATACAGCTGCAACCAGAACAAAAAGCAATATTACCATAATACCTTTTAACAGTACCCATGCCCTTGTGTTCTTAATCCACACAAGCATATAATAAAACAGAAATGTTATGATGAGAATTTCCACAACATCTGTCATTGTAATCTTTGGTAAATTCAAATAAATAGACGCTTTTTCCCAAAACGCGCCCATGGTTGCCATCGCATTCTGCACCTGCTTCACTTTCCTTTCCGCTATCTGTATTTAAAGTAACTAATCCAGCAGATCTTCGTCAATCTCCATTTCTTCTGCGAAACGTTTTTTCGTCATACGATCCTGTTCTTCTTTTCCACTGAATCTGGTCACTTTTTTATCTGTCCCTGCAACGATTGCTTTCGGTACGGCTTTTACATAATAATAATACTCATCATCTTCAAACTGGAGTCTTTCCGTCCTTGAATAATCCAGATTGAAAAACAGGAACTGAATCACAAATGCAATCACGCAGGAAATAATGCTTCCCACCAGAATTGTGATGGTCTTTCCGCTGATTCCAAGTACCATATCCCCTGCGATCATACCAACTGCCTCGAATAAAATACCAAATATAATTGCGACCGCCCATGCATGCTCAATGGACATTTTTCGTATGATATAAACGATGACCAGTGTTACCACCATGATCGCAAGCACCAGATACATTTCCCTGTTGCCCAAAAGCTGGTTCAACGCAACAACAATCTTTGATGTTGCCGCATCTTTCTCATCCACTCCGCCAAGTGTTGTTTCATTCTGCTTTACACCGTTTAAGAAGAAATAAAGAACGATACCGCAGACCAGAGAAAACATGGAATATAATTCCCGCAAAAGTCCCATGCCGACCGGCATCACAAACGGAATGTTCAGTCCAAAACAAATCGGTGTCAAAAGCACTCCATACTCGTTTTTTGGAGAAAACCGAAAATACAGGATATACATCAGAATAAACAGGATCAGGGCCACAATACATACTTCTACGGAAAGTGCATACATATCCAAAAGGATCAGCACAGAGCCAATAAAAACGGCCCCCCCGACTGGAAGAATCGAACAGATCAGGGCAAGGATCAGGGCAATTGGTGTACTGCTGATTTTTTCCATATAACCAATATTGTGATTTATCAGCAAAAATGCTGTGAGTGCAACAGTAAACTTTATCACCGGCGTAATGTATATATCATATTTTCCATAAAAACGTGTTAATTTCTCTTTTAATTCCAATAAGGTCGTCATACTAATCTCCATTTCCACATGTGAAAAATCTCATTTTCCGCATTGCTTCCGTTGTCAGTCCCAGTCTTTGTTTCCGTTCCCTTTCAACCGTTCTTCCCGCAGATACATCGCACTGATCTTTTTTAGACCCGCATAGTATTTTTTTACCTTTTTTCTGCCATAAGTGTACTTCATATTAAAAATAATATATGTGGCAAGAAGATAAATTACCATAAAAATTCCATAGAGCAGTCCCAGTGTAGTAGCAGCCTTTACAAAATCCATTTTGTTGATCTGTTCCATCAAAGCATCCATAGAATAGAGTACCCAAAGCCCTAACATCATAAAAAATGCGATCGTGCCGACCACGAAACTTTTCAGAAGCTGTAATGCCACATAATCCTTTCGCGCATACTGGATCATCGGTTTGCAGCGTTTTCCATCGTTTGCATCAAATTTTGCTATTTTTATCATGCTGTGCAGTCGTTGTTCATTGACCATGCTGCGTTTCCTTTCTCTTAGCAAACTGCATTTTTGCTCGCAGTTACGCATTCTTATTTTTCATTATATCACAGTGCCCTTCTTTTTCAAAGGAAAAAAAGAATCCTGTTCCACAGGATTCACCGCCTGCGGCGGGTCGCCCCCGCGACATAATTCATCTCTGACGCAGTGCGATCCCACCCGGAGGGCTTTTTTATTCATAGGACGTAATTCCTTATGAATAAAAAAGCAGGACCACCTGTCAGGCCCTGCTCTTCTCTTATAAGAAACGCATCTTGTTTCCGTCGCGTTCTTTTTTCTGTGGTTCTAAAGGCTTTGGTTTTTCAATCGAGTTTGCGAATGAATTTGCCATTGCCGCTTTACACTTTTCGCAAAAGCGCCCCGTCCGGATCGGTCTGCCGCAATGCTCGCAGGTAACACCGTCAAGTGAAGCTTCTGAAAGTGAAAGTCTCTCTTCACGGATCCACTGCTTGATCTGTTTTACTGACACATCATTGTCCTCGGATACCTGATTAACAGATGCATTCGGGTTCTCGTCCAGATATTGTTTTACTTCCTGAAACTTTTGTTCAAGTTTTTTTCTGCATCCATCACACAATGGTGCACCACCCATATAATTAAATAAACGTCCACAGTCCTTGCAATTCTTCACTTCCATATTGGCATGACCTCCTGTCATTCTGTCAATACCCTTCTCCGATACTGATACAGATATAATATATGTTTTCCACTCCTGACGCTTTCAGGACTTTTGATACTTCATCCATCGTACTCCCTGTCGTATAGATATCATCCACAAGCACGACTCTCTTATATTCTACTATATCTGCTGTCAATTGGAAAGCATTTTTTAAATTTCTGTGTCGTTGTGATTCATTTAACTCTTTTTGAGGAATTGTATTTCTCACTCTTCTGACCAGGTGCTCATCCACTAAAATCCCTGCTTTTCTTCCAAGTTCCCGCGCAAATACTTCGGCCTGATTGTATCCGCGCAGTCGCTTCTTCCGGGAATACATTGGAATGGGAATCAGCACTTCTGCTTTTATTTTGTTCAGCCACACTCCATATTTTTCCACTGCTGCATTCGCATAAAACTCTGCATATTCTCTTTTATTTCCATATTTAAAGCGGTACATTGAATTTCTTATACCACCCTCATAAACAAACACTGCCTTTCCCTGTGTGTATACATGATGCTTTTTTCCACAGTCGGTGCAAAATTCCTTTCTCTCATCCACAAGCGGTTTCCCGCATTTTTTACATGCCGGTTCTCCTGCCACATGCACCTTGTCTTTACATAGCGGACAAATACCCTTTCCTGTCACTTCAATTTCATCACAGACTGCACATCTTCGTGGATAAAGGATTTCAAGCATCTGAAATAACATTTTTCTTCCATATAGGAAAATGTCATTTTTTCTGATTTTCATAAGATCCTTTCCGGATCTCTCCCTGCAAAGAATATCATTTTTGCCAAATACATACCATAAAGTTTTTCTTAATTTTTTCTTACTATAATGTTGACGAATCCCATTTAGGTCTTTATAATTTGTTTATTAAAAGCGATAGCACTTTAAAGTCCTAAAGGACAGCAATGTGAAAAATAAAATTTTTCACACACAAGATGTGTGCCCCGGCACAAACTTATGATGCCCTGAAAAACGGGCAGGAATGGAGAATTCTATGAAAAACTACAAAAAAATCTTATCTGTCGTAATGACAGCAGCCATGGCTGCATCACTTGCAGCATGTGGAAACAGTACAGCAAACACCAGCAGTACCACAGATGCAGCAGCTTCCGATGCAGCACAGACCTCGGATGCAGCGGCCACTGAAAGTGGTGCAGGCACCTCTTCCGATGGCAAAAAATATACGATCGGTATCTGCCAGCAGTTAGAGCATCCTGCTCTTGATCAGGCAACCCAGGGATTTGAAGATGCACTGACTGAATTACTTGGTTCTGGCAATGTTACCTTTGATCTTCAGAATGCCCAGGGCGAGCAGGCAAACTGCGCAACCATCAGCAACGGTTTCGTCGCTAACAATTATGACCTGATCTTAGCAAATGCAACGACTGCTCTGCAGTGTGCAGCTGCAGCAACCAGCACGATCCCGGTGATCGGTACTTCCGTTACCGACTATGCAACAGCACTTGACATTGACAACTGGACCGGCTCTACCGGTACAAACGTATCCGGAACTGCAGATCTTGCTCCGATTGACCAGCAGGAAGACATGCTTGTCGAATTATTCCCGGATGCAAAAAATGTCGGCATTCTCTACTGCTCCGCAGAACCAAACTCTGCATACCAGGCAACCGAATTTGAAAAAGCTCTCGATGAAGACAGTATTTCCTATAAAGAATATACCGTATCAGATTCCAACGACATCGCTTCTGTTGTACAGAGTGCCGTCAGTGAATGTGATGTCCTCTATATTCCGACTGACAATACCATGGCAGGCAATACTGAATCCATCAACAATATTGCTCTTCCGGCAGGTGTTCCGATCATCGCCGGTGAGGAAGGTATCTGTTCCGGCTGTGGTGTAGCCACACTTTCCATCAGCTACTATGATATCGGTTATACAGCAGGCAAAATGGCATACGACGTTTTAGTAAACGGTGCTGACATCTCGACCATGGATGTACAGTATGCAGAGAATGTTACCAAAGAATACAATGCTGATATCTGTTCACAGCTTGGCATCACAGTTCCTGATGACTATACTGCCATCGCTGCCGAATAAAAAATATTTTTGATAAGGGGTTTTTCTATGACAATACTTATGTCCTTAGACCCGATGGCTCTCTTCCGCTCCATGCCCGGCGCCTTTGCGCAGGGGCTGGTCTGGGGGCTGATGGCACTGGGTGTATATATTACATACAGACTTTTAGATTTTGCTGATCTTACCGTTGACGGTTCTCTTGCAACCGGCGGTGCAGTTGCCGTTATGCTGATCCGTTCCGGCATGCATCCATGGGCAGCACTTATTTTTGCATTTTTAGCAGGTATGGCAGCCGGTTTTATCACCGGAATTCTGCATACTGCACTTGGAATTCCCGGAATCCTTGCAAGTATCCTGACACAGATTTCACTCTATTCCATCAACTTAAATATTATGGGAAGTTCGAATCAGGCTGTCAGTGTTGACAAGTATCCGTTAGTCGTTTCCCTGCGTTACATCTCGGATTCTTCCGCTACCAAAGTCCGGCTGTTTGTGACATGTGTTCTTTTCTGCGTGGCGGTCGTTGCCCTTTTATACTGGTATTTCGGAACCGAGCAGGGACATGCCATCCGCGCAACCGGATGTAACCGGCAGATGGCCCGCGCACAGGGTATCAACACTGATTTCCACACGGTCGTTGCGCTGATGATCTCAAACGGTCTTGTCGGTCTTTCCGGAGGACTCTACGCACAGTATCAGGGTGCCGCAGATGTCAACATGGGACGTGGTGCCATCGTCATCGGTCTTGCCGCTGTCATCATCGGTGAGGTACTTTTCGGAAAATTATGTGCCGGAAAACATTTTGCTTTTGCATATACCATGTTTTCCGTGATCGGCGGCGCGATCATCTACTATATTGTAATGAATATCGTATTATGGCTGAAACTGCCGTCTGATGACCTAAAACTGTTTTCTGCCATCGTCGTTGCGATTTTCCTTGCATTCCCGTATCTCAAATCCAAATACGGCAGGAAAGGGGTGTCCGTCAATGGCTGAAATGTTAAAACTCGACAATATCCACAAAACTTTTAATCCCGGAACCATCAACGAAAAAATTGCTTTAAATGGTGTCAATCTGACTTTAAATGAGGGCGATTTTGTTACCGTGATCGGTGGAAACGGTGCCGGAAAATCAACCACGTTAAACGCCATCGCAGGTGTATGGCCAATTGATTCCGGGAAAATTTATATCGGTGGAGACGATGTCACAAAATTATCCGAGCACAAACGTGCCAAATACCTCGGACGTGTATTTCAGGATCCGATGACCGGAACCGCAACCACCATGTCGATCGAAGAAAACATGGCGATTGCAGCAAGACGTGGTGAAAAACGGGGACTTTCGTGGGGAATCACCCATCAGGAACGCGATACCTACCGCGAAATGTTAAAAGCCTTAGATCTTGGACTGGAAGACCGTCTCACCAGTAAAGTCGGTCTGCTCTCCGGCGGACAGCGGCAGGCGATCACACTTTTAATGGCGTCGATCAAAAAACCAAAACTTTTGCTGTTAGACGAACACACTGCAGCACTTGATCCGAAAACTGCCGCAAAAGTGCTTGAGATTTCTGATAAGATCATCGCAGAAAATCATCTGACCGCCATGATGGTCACACACAATATGAAGGATGCCATCGTGCACGGTAACCGCCTGATCATGATGCACGAAGGAAAAGTGATCTTAAATATCTCCGGCGAAGAGAAAAAGAAACTGACCGTCGAAGATCTTCTTCACCAGTTTGAAAAGGTCAGCGGCGAAGAATTCGCCAATGATAAAGCACTGTTATCCTGATATGCAGATCTGCTAAAGCACAACAGGATTTTAAAATTACCAATAACAATAGAATGCACACTCTGCGAACATTCTATTGTCATAAATTAAAAGCTGCCGTACAAGGGAGCCGGCGTTAATGGTTTTCATCACCGGTTACCCTGCATGACAGCTTCTTATTTTTTTTACTTAATTTTCTTTTAAACGGTCGCAGAGTCCGCTGTACCTTTTCTGCTGTGAGGTATTCTGGATCATCTGCTGGAAGGTCACTTCATTGCCGACTAACGTCACACATTTTCTTGCACGCGTGACGGCAGTATACAATAGATTCCGGTTCATTAACATCATCGGACCGCCAAGCAGCGGAATGACGACCGCCGGATACTCACTTCCCTGTGATTTATGGATCGTGATCGCATAGGCAAGCTCAAGTTCATCCAGAAGTTTATAGGGGTACTCTACCATTCTCCCTTCATCAAACTCTATGATCATCTGTTCTGCGAAATCATTGATCTGTCTTATGATTCCCATATCTCCATTGAAAATTCCAAGGCCTTTATCCACAGTGAGTCCAAATTTTGTACGAATTTCCCACGCGAGCTGGTAGTTATTCTTTGTCTGCATAACTTTATCCCCCTCACGGAACACAGTGCTGCCATATTCTTTCTCCACTTTATCATTGGCAGGCGGATTCATATATCGCTGCAAAATCCCATTCAGGCGCTCTACGCCAAGCAGTCCCTTGCGCATTGGTGTCAGTACCTGGATATCATAAGGCGTCGCATCCACAAACTTCGGCAGTTTCTGCTTAATGAGCTGCAGCACCACATTGATGATCACATCTGCGTCATACCGTTTCAGGAAAAAGAAATCCATGCTCTTATTATCTAATATCACTTCTTCTCCATGATTGATCTTATGCGCATTGACAATAATATCACTGGTGGATGCCTGACGGAAGATTTTGGTCAGCATAACTACATTGCAGGCATGTGATTGGATAATATCACGGAGTACACTTCCCGGTCCGACACTCGGAAGCTGATTGACATCCCCGACAAGAATCAGCCTCGTTCCAACAGAGATTGCTTTGAGCAGAGAATACATCAGTGAGATATCCACCATCGACATCTCATCTACAATGATCACATCCGCTTCGAGTGGATTACTTTCATCCCTTTCAAATCCACCGCTTCCCTCGGCTCCCCCATTCAGCTCTAACATACGGTGAACTGTCCGCGCCTCAAATCCCGTTGTCTCACTCATGCGCTTTGCTGCACGCCCTGTCGGAGCTGCCAAAAAGATTTCCAAGCCCTCCAGTTCAAAATAGCGGATGATCGTATTAATCGTGGTCGTCTTTCCGGTTCCAGGCCCTCCCGTGATCACAAGCAGACCATTCCGCACTGCCTCTTTGACCGCCGTTACCTGATGTTCATCCAACGTCATGCCGCTTTTCTTTTCGATCCCCCGGATTTGCTGTTCAATCTCCGCATCTGACACATCATAACTTACATTGAGCCGTTTTAACATTGTCGCCGTGTTTGCTTCCATATAATAAAATGACGCTGCATAGATCTGTGTCTGATCTTCCATCTGTTTTAAGATGATCTTCCTTTCAATGGCAAGATCCATGTACTGCTTTTCCACCTGTTCTGCCGTAACATTCAATAATTTTGATGCACGCGGTGTCAGCTCTGTCTCCGGCAGATAGGTATGTCCCTCCCCACTTGCCTGAAGCAGTGTATACAGGATTCCGCTTCGCACACGGAAATCAGAGTCCATCCGGATACCAACCCGCGCCGCGATCTCATCCGCCGTCCGGAATCCGACTCCATCAATATCGTCCGCCAGCCGGTACGGATTTTCCCGGATGATACCATAAACATCCTGTCCGTATGCCTGATATACCTTGACCGCTAAATTCATCGTGATTCCATACTGCTGCAAAAAGATCATCGCCTGCCGCAGATCCCTCTTTTCGTTGACCTGGCTGGCAATCTCCATCGCTTTGCGGTTACTGATCCCTTTGATCTCGGCGAGACGTTCCGGTTCTTCCTCTATGATCCGGAAGGTATCCTCCTTAAAACGCCTGACAATTCTTGCCGCCATGGCAAGCCCGATTCCCTTGATTGCACCGGAACCAAGATACCGCTCTATTGCCTCCTCATCTTCAGGTGCTTTCTCCTCAAAACTTGTTACTTTAAACTGCTGCCCATAGGTCGGGTGTTCCGTGTACTCCCCCTGTGCCTCAATATTTTCTCCCTCTGCGATTGCCGAAAATATCCCCACACAGGTGATTTCATCCTCCCCGCTCACCAGATTTAACACGGTATATCCATTATCCGCATTCCGATATATAATGTGTTCCACATATCCTGCAAGACTTTCCACTGTTTTCTCCATTCCAGAATTCTGTTTTCTGCCGCGAAAGCAATAAAATAAACGCTTTGTGAGCGAGCTATTGCCATGAATAAAAAATGCAGTCTAACGGGATTTTTGAACCCATCGTTCATTTTCCCGTTAAAACTGCACCGATTTTTGCATACTGTTTCAATTATGTACTTATCTGCACACTTTACTTCTGCTGCGCCGATTTTACGACATTTTATCTGCGCAAACTTATTCTATATTATAATTACGTTTCATCTGCTCATAGAGCTGCTGCGTAAAATTGGTTCCAACCTCATCTACAACCTGGTCTGCAACCAGTTCGATGACATTGTCCATATAATAATCTTTCAGTGTTGATGTGGAAGAATCCTCCTCATCATCCTCACTTGTCAGGCTCTCTTTAATTTCTTTTAAAACTTCTTCCACAAAATATGATTCAAAATCTTTACAAACCTGCATCAGTTCGTCCTCGGAAGAATCCGAAGAAATACTGTTTAAGGAACTCTGCAGGGAACTTGCCTGATTTGCAGCTGCTGTATTTTTGCTTGTATCGATCAATGATGAAATGCTGTCCATGGAAATCATATTGTTTTTCCTTTCCTACATCCGCTGTCTAATCTTAACGTTTCAGATTGTTTGCCTGCTCAAGCATCTCGTCCGATGTTGTGATTGCCTTTGAGTTGAGCTGATATGCACGCTGTGCAATGATCAGGTTTACCATCTCATCTGCGACCTGAACATTAGAACCTTCCAGGTATTTCTGTAAAACTTTGCTCTTAGTAAGATTTGCAGTTGTAGACTCGTTCATTGCATTACCGGATGCCGGTGTCACTGCAAGAAGATTGGTTCCTGTTTTTTCAAGTCCGCCTGGATTATTAAACTGGAATAATCCAATCGTCTGGTTCATATCCACATATGTGCCGGCTGCATTGGTATATCCCATTTTTCCATTTTCGCTGACGATCACTTTCTCTGCACTGATACCTGCCGGAAGATTGATCGGCTGATTGTTGGAATCTAAAACCGGGTATCCCTCATTCGTGCAAAGAGTTAATGTACCGCCTGCATTGACAGACCATACAAAATCTCCGGCTCTGGTATAATAAGTTTTTCCGTCTGCTCCGCGCACTGCAAAAAATCCATCACCGCTGATTGCAAAATCAGTTGCATTCTCACTTGCCATCAGTGACCCCTGTGTATAAATAGAGGTGTTGGATGCCACTCTGGTACCAAGTCCTACCTGTGCAGAGATCGGCTTTTCCTCGCCATTTGCACTGGTTGTACGCGTCTGGATTGTCTGGTAAAGCAGAGACTTAAACTCCATCTTCTCCTGTTTATATCCGACTGTATTGACATTTGAAAGGTTATTTGAAATATTATCCACGTTTGACTGCTGTGCAATCATACCGGTTGCCGCAGTATAAAGAGCTCTCATCATAATTCCAGTTTACCTCCTGCTTATACCCTTCCCACCTGGTTTACCGCTTTGTCTAATGTTTCATCCACAGCGTTGATCACCTTCTGTCCAGCCTGAAAGGCTCTCGATATCGTGATCATATTGACCATCTCCGAAACAACATTGATATTGGATGATTCGATACATCCCTGCGTTACTTTCGCAGTGGATGCCTGACGGGCACCGCCATTTACCAGGTCATACATATTCTCGCCGTATTTTGCCAGATAATTATAATCTGCAATATCTACAACGCCGATCGTACCAACCTGCTGGTTATTCTGAAAAATGTTACCTTTTTCATCCACCGTGATCGGTACATTCGGATCCACCTGAATACGTGCTCCTGCATCCGCATTCATGGCTCCATTCTGATTTAATACATAGTCGCCGTCTTTTGTGACAAGATAACCTGCTGTATTTACCACAAAGGCTCCATCCCTGCTGTACTTTACAGATGTGTTTCCTGCTTTATCCGTATAGGCGATTGCAAAGAAACCATCTCCATCCAGTGCAAAATCCGTTGCGTTATCTGTTACCCTGAAATTTCCCTGGCTGTAATCCGTGTAAGTCTCTCCGATGTGTACACCCATGCTCATGGTTCCAAGCTTCTGCGGCATGCCGTAGCTGGATGTATCCTTGATCTTGATCGCAAGCTCATCTGCAAACGTCTGGTTTGTCGCTCCCTCTTTCTTATAACCATTGGTGTCTGCATTTGCAAGGTTATTCGAAAGAATGTCCAGACGATTCTGTTCATTGATCATTCCTGTATACGCTGTATACAATCCCTTTACCATGTAAACTCTCCATTTCTGCACAGCTTCTGATGTATTTTAATCCGTATTTCCGCATATGAAAAACCTTATTTTTCACACGTTTTCCCTATCTGTGCACAAAGCATATCTTTCATTTATTGTATCGGCAAAACACAAAAAGAATTTAATCTTCGTCACGTTTTCCGGCTAAAAACTCTACGAATTTTCCGGTACCGATTGCAACACATGTCATCGGTTCATCTGCAGTCATCGTATTGATTCCGGTGCGATCCTCGATCAGCTCCTCCAAACCTCTGAGCAATGAACCACCGCCTGTCAGCACAATACCACGATCCGCAACATCTGCTGCAAGTTCCGGCGGAGTTTTCTCCAGTACAGAATGTACTGCTTCTACGATCTGAAGTGTCGGCTCTCTAAGTGCCTCTTCTGTCTCCTCCGAAGAAACCGTTACTGTTTTCGGAAGTCCTGTCACAAGGTTACGTCCGCGTACATCCATCGTCTCGGCCTGTGCCTGTGGGAAACAGCTTCCGATACGGATCTTGATATCCTCTGCAGTACGTTCACCGATCAGAAGATTGTGCTTTTTACGCATATAACGGACAATCGCCTCATCAAAATCATCTCCGGCGATCTTGATAGAGGTGCTGACAACCGAACCGCCCAGAGAGATCACCGCGATATCGGCTGTTCCTCCTCCGATATCCACGATCATATTTCCACAAGGTCTTGAAATATCAATACCTGCTCCGATTGCCGCAGCGATCGGTTCCTCGATGATTGCAACTTCTCTTGCTCCTGCCTGATAGGTTGCATCCTCAACAGCTTTTTTCTCAACCTCTGTGACACCGCTTGGCACACATACACTGATGCGCGGCTTACGGAACGTTTTCTTACCAAGTGCTTTCTGGATAAAGTACTTGATCATCTTCTCTGTAACCTGATAATCAGAAATAACACCCTGACGAAGTGGTCTGACTGCCACGATATTTCCCGGTGTTCTTCCGAGCATCAGTCTTGCTTCCTCTCCGATTGCTTTGATCTTATTTGTATCACGGTCAAAAGCCACAACTGACGGCTCCTTTAATACAACACCTTTTCCTTTGATATAAACTAATATACTGGCAGTACCGAGATCGATACCAATATCTGTACTCATCATTTTAAATACTTGCCCCTTTCGTCTCTCTGTTCCTGAATCTATGGATAATATTCCCATATCCACGCGGACATAGAAATGCCATTAAACCTATTTTTACATATACAGTCCTATTATATACAAAAAATGGGATTTTTCAAAGGTTTTTTTATGGCAGGACTGCATTTTTAAAAAAAATAAGAAAATCTTCATTCTTTTTTATTTATTTTGTTTATTTTTCATTTTGTCATCACATTTTCATCACATTTCTATTTTATATTCTAAGAGTACTAGCTAATAAGTCCGATACAAACGGGCCCAACCGTCAGAATTACTGACGGGCAGTATAATTTTTCATAACTCATGCTTCCCGGTTTTCCGCAAGGATTTCCGGGGAGTACTCCCCGAACGTGATAAGGCGCTGCAGCTGCAGCGCCTTTTGTGATGTAGTTTATCCTTTTTTAGATATTTTTACCACTCGTACATTTTTCAGGATTCCTGACGGTTTTCTTTATCTTTCTCCAGATACTTCTTCACATAATAACCCGTATAAGATTCCGGCACTTCTGCCACTTCCTCCGGTGTTCCCTGTGCGATCACGGTTCCACCGCCATCTCCGCCTTCCGGTCCCATATCGATGATATAGTCAGCGGTCTTGATCACATCCAGATTATGTTCGATCACGATTACAGTGTTTCCCCCATCTGAGAGTCTTCGCAGGATCTCGATCAGTTTATGGACATCCGCAAAATGAAGTCCCGTCGTCGGCTCATCCAGAATGTAAATGGTCTTGCCTGTGCTGCGTTTTGACAGTTCTGTTGCCAGTTTGATACGCTGTGCCTCCCCACCGGACAGCTCCGTTGACGGCTGACCAAGCTTGACATAGGAAAGTCCCACGTCATAAAGTGTCTGTATCTTTCTTGCGATCGCAGGCACGTTTTCAAAGAATTTCAATGCTTCTTCCACCGTCATATCAAGCACATCATAAATGCTCTTGCCCTTGTATTTGACCTCTAACGTATCGCGGTTATAACGTTTTCCTCCACAGACTTCGCACGGGACGTACACGTCCGGCAAAAAGTGCATCTCGATCTTTAAAATTCCGTCACCGGAACATGCCTCACAACGTCCGCCTTTTACATTGAAACTGAATCTGCCCTTCTTGTATCCCTTCGCCTTCGCATCCGGCGTCGCCGCAAAAAGATCACGGATCATGTCGAATACACCGGTATATGTCGCCGGATTCGAACGCGGCGTCCTTCCGATCGGGGACTGGTCGATATCGATCACCTTGTCTAACTGGTCAATGCCGATGATATCGTCATGCTTCCCTGGAATGCATCTTGCACGGTTCAGATCTCTTGCAAGTCTCTTATATAAAATCTCATTGGTCAGTGAGCTCTTTCCCGATCCTGACACACCGGTGATACAGGTCATAATGCCAAGTGGAATCTTCACATCGATATTCTTAAGATTATTCTCCCTTGCACCTTTGACAGTCAGGAAACCTGTCGGCTTTCTGCGCTCTGTGGGAACCGGTATTTTGATTCTGCCGCTCAGATAAGCACCTGTCACAGAATTTTTATTTTTCATGATTTCTTCTGCTGTTCCGCATGCCACCACTTGTCCACCATGCGCACCTGCTCCGGGACCGATATCCACAATATAATCCGCAGCCAGCATTGTATCCTCATCATGCTCCACAACAATCAGCGTATTTCCAAGGTCTTTTAAGTTCTTTAATGCGCCGAGCAGTTTATCGTTGTCTCTCTGATGCAGACCGATCGATGGCTCATCTAAGATATATGCCACACCAACCAGTCCGGAACCGATCTGTGTTGCCAGACGGATACGCTGTGCCTCTCCACCGGAAAGTGTTCCGGTTGCGCGGGACAGTGACAGATAATCCAGTCCGACTTCATTTAAAAATCCGACACGCGCACGGATCTCCTTTAAGATCTGATCTCCGATCAGATGCTGCTGATGGCTCAGCTCCATATCATTTAGAAAACTTCCAAGATTCTTTACGGACATGGATGTGATCTCATAAATATTCTTGTCCGCAACTGTGACCGCTAAGGATTCCGCCTTCAGACGCTGTCCCTTACAGGTTTCACACGGCGTGATGCGCATAAACTGCTCATATTCCTGCTTCATCGTATCAGATCCTGTCTCACGGTATTTACGCTGTACATTCCGGATCAGTCCCTCAAACGCCACATCATAAACACCCTCGCCGCGCATGCCTTTGTAATGTACCTTTAACTCCCTGCCATCTGTTCCGTGCAGGATCACATATTTTATCTCGTCCGGATAATCCTGGAATGGTGTCTCCAGTGAAAAATGATATTCTTCTGTCAATGCTTTTAACACCGCGTAGGTAAAACTGGAAGGATCTGTGCAGGACTGCCAGCCCATAACCTGAATTGCCCCCTCCGCAATGGAAAGGTGCTTATCCGGGATCATCAGATCCACATCAAACTCCATCTTGTATCCCAGTCCAAAGCAGGTCGGACAGGCGCCAAACGGATTGTTGAAAGAAAAACTTCTCGGTTCGATCTCCCCGATACTGATTCCACAGTCCGGGCAGGAGAAACTCTCCGAAAACTGGATCGGTTCCCCGTCGATCACATCCACGGTCATCAGCCCTTTGGATAATTCCAGTACATTTTCGATAGAATCAGACAAACGCTTCTCGATCCCCGGCTTGACCATCAGACGGTCTACCACGATCTCGATATTGTGTTTTTTATTTTTGTCAAGTTTGATCTCCTCCGTCAGCTCATACATGCTGCCGTCTACGATCACACGCACATAACCACTGCGCTTTGCCTGCTCTAAGAGCTTCTGGTGCTCCCCTTTTCTTCCGCGCACGACCGGTGCTAAAAGCTGGATCTTTGTGCGCTCCGGGAGTGTCATGATCTGATCTACCATCTGATCTACCGTCTGTTTTTTGATCTCCCTGCCACATTTCGGACAATGTGGGATACCGACTCTCGCGTACAAAAGGCGGAAATAATCATAAATCTCCGTAACCGTACCAACGGTAGATCTTGGATTGCGGTTCGTGGACTTCTGGTCAATGGAGATCGCCGGGGACAGCCCCTCGATCTTCTCCACATTCGGCTTTTCCATCTGCCCTAAGAATTGTCTTGCATAGGAGGAAAGTGACTCCATATAGCGCCTCTGTCCCTCCGCATAGATCGTATCAAACGCAAGCGATGATTTTCCGGAACCGGAAAGTCCGGTCAGCACAACAAATTCATCTCTTGGAATATCTACATCAATATTTTTTAAGTTGTGCTCATTTGCCCCCCGGATCTTAATGTATTTTCTTTCACTGTTTTTCTTCATGATTTACTGTCCTTTTTCTTTTCCCAAAAACACTTCTTACTGACGACTATTTCGTCACTCTTCACAATACAATGCTTCCTCACATATCACGCAGCATGCCCTTTAACTCCACCATCTTGTCGCGGTACTCTGCAGCAGCCTCGAAGTTTAAGTCTGCTGCCGCTTTCTGCATCTTCTTCTGGATGTCTGCGATCAGCTTTGTGAGTTCGTCCCGGTTCATGGATTCCGGGTCTTTTTTGAAGTTCATTTCTTCCTTTGCGACCTTCTTTGACACGCTGATCAGTTCCCGCACAGATTTCTGGATCGTTGTCGGTGTAATGCCGTGTTCCTCATTGTATGCCTGCTGTATCTCACGGCGGCGCTTCGTCTCCTCCATCGCAACACGCATGGAGTCTGTGATCTTGTCCGCATACATGATAACGTGTCCCTCACTGTTACGCGCAGCACGCCCGATCGTCTGTATCAGTGATGTCTCCGACCGCAGGAATCCCTCTTTATCTGCATCTAAAATTGCCACCAGCGTGATCTCCGGAATATCCAGTCCCTCCCGGAGCAGGTTGATGCCGACAAGCACATCAAATACATCCAGCCGCAGATCTCTTATGATCTCCGCACGCTCTAACGTATCGATATCCGAATGAAGATATTTCACGCGGATACCGATCTCACGCATATAATCCGTCAGATCCTCCGCCATCTTCTTCGTCAGTGTCGTAATCAGCACCTTATGATGGTCTTTGATTTCCTTATTGACCTCACCGATCAGATCATCGATCTGTCCCTCCACCGGACGCACCACGACCTCCGGATCGAGCAGTCCGGTCGGACGGATAATCTGTTCTGTCCTAAGCAGCTCGTGTTCGTCCTCATATACATTCGGTGTTGCCGATACGAACAGCATCTGATCGATCTTGCTCTCAAATTCCTCAAAATTAAGCGGCCGGTTGTCTTTCGCCGACGGCAGACGGAATCCGTAGTCCACCAGCGTTGACTTTCTCGACTGGTCTCCCGCATACATGCCGCGGATCTGTGGAATCGTGATATGGGACTCATCCACGATGATCAGATAGTCATCCTTAAAATAATCCATCAGCGTATGCGGCGTTGCCCCCGCCGGAAGTCCTGCAAGATGTCTCGAATAATTTTCAATACCACTGCAGAAACCTGTTTCTTTTAACATCTCGATATCAAAATTCGTCCGCTCGGAAATGCGCTGCGCCTCAAGCAGCTTGTCCTCGCCCTTAAAATACCGGATGCGCTCATCCAGTTCCTGTTCGATGGCATCGCATGCCTTTAAGATTTTCTCCTGCGGCACAACATAATGGGATGCCGGGAACACCGCAAAGTGCTCCAGCTCGCATTTGATCTCCCCTGTCAGCACATCCACCTCCGTGATACGGTCGATTTCATCCCCGAAAAATTCCACACGGACCGCCGTATCTCCGTAGTTTGCCGGGAAAATCTCTAACGTATCTCCCCGCACACGGAACGTACCTCGGTGAAAATCCATATCATTTCTCGTATACTGAATATCGACCAGCGCACGGATCACGTCATCTCTGTCCTTCTCCATCCCGGGTCTTAGGGAAACCATCATGCCAAGATAATCTTCCGGGCTGCCTAAACCATAAATACAGGAAACCGATGCCACCACGATCACATCCTTGCGCTCCACCAGCGCCGCCGTCGCAGAAAGACGCAGTTTATCGATCTCCTCATTGATTGCGGAGTCCTTTGCGATATAGGTATCCGTCTGCGGCACATATGCTTCGGGCTGGTAATAATCATAGTATGACACAAAATATTCGACCGCATTCTCCGGGAAAAATTCTTTCATCTCCCCGTATAACTGCGCTGCCAGCGTTTTATTATGCGATATGATCAGTGTCGGCTTATTCAATGCCTGGATCACATTTGCCATTGTAAAAGTCTTACCGGAACCAGTCACTCCAAGCAGCGTCTGAAACTGGTTGCCCTCCTCAAATCCTTTTACCAGCTCCTCGATCGCATGAGGCTGATCCCCGGTTGGTTTGTATTTTGAATGTAATTTGAAATGATCCATGATATTCCTCATTTCTTCCTATTTATAAAATATAGAAACACTTTCTATCCGGAAACAATTAACATCAATATTTTAGTATGATTCTGTTTCCAGTATATCATTCAATTTATAAATTGTACAGCAAAAATCGAACTTTTGTTCTGTTTTTCTGCAAAAACAAAGCACAGGACAATATTTTATCCCATGCTTTGCTATGCTTTGCCTTTTATTTTACACTGTTTATTTTATACCATACTGTTCACAATCGCATCCGCCAGTGCATCCATCTCTGCCTTCTGGTCTGCATGCATTGCAGACTTGATGGTAAGTCCTGTATCAAGGATCGTCATATCCTTCATTTCACTGATTTTCTCTTTAACCTGCTTTGCCGCTGTCGGTGCCCAGGTTCCGTTTTCCATAACTGCAACGGTCTTTTTCTGAACAGCCAGTGCCTTCATATCGGAAAGCAGATTTTCCATAACCGGATAAATTCCGGCATTGTAAGTCGGTGCCGCAAATACCAGATGGCTTGCACGGAAAATTTCACTGATCAGCTCGGAAACGTGCGCATTTGAAACATCATACACAGCAATCTTTTTCACGCCGCGCACTGCAAGTGCCCCTGCAAGCGCATCTGCCGCAGATGCCGTATTGCCATACATGGATGCATACATGATCACAACCGCCTGATCTTCCGCTTCATAAGTACTCCATTTCTGGTATTTTTCCAGAATGTAAGAGAGATTTTCTCTCCAGATTGGTCCGTGCAGCGGGCAGATCACAGCGATCTCAAGTCCTGCAGCTTTCTTTAATAATGTCTGCACGGACGCACCGTATTTTCCAACAATATTTGTGTAATAACGTCTTGCATCGTCCAGCCAGTCACGGTCAAAATCTACTTCATCCGCAAAAACATTGCCGTTTAATGCACCAAAGGATCCGAATCCGTCTGCGGAAAACAGCACTTTGTCCACATCATCGTAGGTGACCATTGCCTCCGGCCAGTGCACCATCGGTGCCATCACAAAATGAAGCGTATGCTTTCCTGCAGATAAGGTATCTCCCTCTTTCACCACAACAGAACGTTCAGAAAAATCTGTTCCAAAGAACTGGTTCATCATACCAAATGTCTTTGTATTTCCAACGATCTTTACAGCCGGATATCTGCGTACAATATCACCGATCATCGCGCAGTGATCCGGTTCCATATGATTTACGATCAGGTAGTCTAATGTTCTTCCCTCTAAAGCAGCTTCCAGGTTTTCGAAAAACTGTCCCGCAACGGAAGCATCCACGGTATCAAAAAGGACGGTCTGCTCATCCAGCAGAACATAGGAGTTGTAAGACACACCGCGTTTGATTGGAAAAATATTTTCAAACAATGCCAGTCTGCGGTCGCTTGCTCCGATCCAGGTAATATCATCAGTAACTTTTCTTATGTTATACATATCCGTCTCCTTCTTTCTCTCCATTTTATAATTGGCTTTTCCGGTGAAATCATACCACATACTTATCCATGTTTCAATGAACTGCATACAGATTTATAAAATGTTTATTTTCATCGTCTTCCATATCGCATATCTTTTACTATTTTTAATAATAGTAATTATTACTGTTATTAAAATATCAAATAATCCATTTTTTGTCAATTATTTTTTTGTGAAGATTCGGACGACAAAAAAAGCGCCACATTTACGAATCACTCCATAAACATGACGCCCTCTTCTTATTTTAAAATTTTATGCCATTTTTCCACAGCACTGTTTGTATTTTTTACCGGATCCACATGGGCACGGATCATTCGGATAAACCTTTGCAGCCGTACGTTTTTTCGGTGTATTGGTTGCCGTCTCATCCTTATTTGTACCGGTTACTTTTGCAACCTGCTCACGCTCTACCTTCTGTTCGATCTTGACATGGTACAGCAGACGGACTGTATCTTCCTGAATGTTTGCGATCATATCGTCAAACATGTCAAATCCTGCCATCTTGTACTCAACCAGCGGATCTCTCTGTCCGTATGCCTGTAAGCCGATACCCTGACGGAGCTGATCCATATCGTCGATATGATCCATCCACTTACGGTCAATGACTTTTAACAGTACGACACGCTCTAATTCACGGAACTGCTCCGGCTCTGGGAACTCTGTCTCTTTTGCCTCGTACAGTTTCACTGCACGCTCTTTTAAGAGATGTTTTAATTCTTTATTATTCTTAACACTGTCCACATCAGCAGCATTTACAGGCTCTAACGGGATAATATCCGTCAGAAGCTGGTTTAACTCGTTTAAATCCCACTCTTCTTTCGGTAATTCAGAAGAAATACAGGTATCCACGCAGCTCTCCACACGGTCTGTGATCATCTTGAAGATCACATCGCGCATGTTCTCGCCGTTTAATACACGCATACGCTCTGCGTAAATGATCTCTCTCTGATCATTCATAACCTGATCGTACTCAAGCAGGTTTTTACGGATACCGAAGTTGTTGCCCTCGATCTTCGTCTGTGCCTTCTCGATCGCAGATGTTAACATCTTATGCTGGATCTGCTCATTTTCCGGAACACCTAATGTATTAAAGATATCCATCAGTTTTTCAGAACCGAACAGACGCATCAGATCATCCTCAAGCGAGATAAAGAACTGGGATTCACCCGGATCTCCCTGACGTCCGGAACGTCCACGCAGCTGATTGTCAATACGTCTTGACTCATGACGCTCAGTACCGATAACTTTTAATCCACCGGCTTCCTTCGCATCATCATCCAGCTTGATATCGGTACCACGGCCAGCCATGTTGGTTGCGATCGTTACCGCACCGTGCTGTCCTGCTGCCGCTACGATCTCTGCCTCAAGTTCATGGAACTTCGCATTTAAAACAGTATGCTGGATTCCCTCTCTCTTTAACATTGCACTGATCGTCTCGGATACATCGATCGTGATCGTACCAACCAGTACCGGCTGTCCTTTTGCATGTGCAGCTTTTACTTCCTCGACAACTGCATGATATTTTTCTTTCTTGGTCTTATAAACAGCATCCTGTTTGTCCACACGGATGACTGGTCTGTTGGTCGGGATCTCGATAACATCCATACCATAGATATCACGGAACTCTTTTTCTTCGGTCAGGGCAGTACCTGTCATACCTGATTTTTTATCAAATTTATTAAAGAAGTTCTGGAACGTAATCGTTGCAAGCGTCTTGCTCTCACGTTTTACTTTTACATGCTCTTTTGCCTCGATTGCCTGATGCAGACCGTCTGAATAACGGCGTCCCGGCATGATACGTCCGGTAAACTCATCAACGATCAGTACCTCATCATCCTTTACAACGTAATCCTGATCGCGGAACATCAGGTTGTGTGCACGCAAGGCAAGAATCACATTGTGCTGGATCTCAAGGTTCTCTGCATCTGCAAGGTTGTCGATCTTGAAGAACTGCTCAACCTTTTTCACACCTTCCTGTGTCAGGCTGACAACCTTGTCCTTCTCATTGACAAGGAAATCTCCGGTCTCTTCCTGCTCAATACCCATGATGGCATCCATCTTGGAATACTCCGGTACATCCTCACCACGTTTCATCTGCTGTGCTAAAATATCGCATGCCTCATAAAGACGGGTGGATTTACCGCTCTGTCCGGAAATGATAAGTGGTGTACGCGCCTCGTCGATCAATACGGAATCGACCTCATCGATGATTGCATAATGGAGTCCTCTCTGAACAAGCTGCTCCTTGTAAATAACCATGTTGTCCCTCAGATAATCAAATCCAAGTTCGTTGTTTGTCACATAAGTGATATCGCAGTTATATGCCTCACGACGCTCGTCATTGGTCATGGAGTTTAAAACCACTCCGACTTTTAAGCCGAGGAACTCATGGATCTGTCCCATCCACTCAGAGTCACGCTTTGCAAGGTAATCATTGACTGTTACGATGCACACGCCCTTGCCCTCTAAGGCATTTAAGTATGCAGGCAGTGTGGAAACAAGTGTCTTACCTTCACCGGTCTTCATCTCTGCGATACGTCCCTGATGTAAGATAATACCACCGATGATCTGCACGCGGTAATGCTCCATTCCAAGCACACGTTTTGCTGCTTCACGGACGGTTGCATATGCCTCCGGTAAAATATCATCCAGTGTCTCTCCCTTTTCCAGTCTCTCTTTATATTCTTTTGTCTTGTCTCTTAATTCTTCATCGGACAGTGCTCCCATGGCGTCACGGTATGACTCCACTTTGTCAACGAGCGGGTAAATTCTTTTTAACTCGCGTTCGCTGTGTGTTCCGAATAACTTTGTAAATGCGCTCATAAAAACTCCTATTCCTGGCTGTTTTTCTCAAATTTGCAAGTCTGTTTTCCGTCCTTTTGCAGGCTAAGCCTTGCACAATATCGTTATTGTAACACTTTTCGTGTATTACCACAACTAAAATAGGGGTAAACGTTTTGTGAATTTTTTATTAACGCAAAAAAAGTCCTTGCACTGCTGCACGCTTGTGTTTATACTCTTACTGAATCGCACTTTCTGCGATGGCACACAGGATATGATCTACAACAAAGGAGGAATCTGATATGACTTATTCTTATAAAACAAAAGGAACCTGTTCCACACAGATCGACTTAGAACTGGACGGAAACATTGTTCATAACGTAAAATTCACCGGCGGCTGCAACGGCAACCTGCAGGCAATCCCAAAATTAGTGGAAGGCCTTACCGTGGAACAGGTGGAAGAAAAAATCGGCGGCATCCGCTGTGGCGGACGTCCTACTTCCTGCGGCGACCAGCTTGCAAAAGCGTGCCGTGAAGCATTAGAGGCGTCCCAAAACGCTTAAGCATTGAAAAAGACAGGCTGCAAAACACAGCCTGCCTTTTCTTTTTTACGATGACTAAATATTCACGAAACATACATTCCATGCTTCCCCTTTTTCATCATGGCTCCTGCAGTACCGGCTGTATCTGTTTTCCCTGCAGCGCCGCCTCGATTGTTTCCGGAAGCAGTTCCATCTTCGCGACCATGGAATTCGGCTTGTTCTTATAATTATCCTGTCCAAATGGCACAAAATAAATATTTTTCATATTCATCAGCATACCGATATTTTTAAAACCGGCTCCAAGGGCATCGTTTGTGGAAATCGCAATGACAAGCGGTTTTCCATTCCGCATATGCGCCTTTGCCGCCATCAGCACCGGTGTGTCGACGATCCCTCCGGTCAGTTTTGCCGCGGTATTTCCGGTACAAGGTGCGATCACCATAATATCAAGAAAATTATTAGGCCCGATCGGTTCTGCTGCACAGATGGAACGTATCCCTTCATTTCCCGTGATCTCGCAGATCTCCTCCACATATTCTTTTGCACTGCCAAATCTGGTATCGCAGGTTTGTGCATTATATGAAAAAATCGGAATCACATTGGCTCCCATCTCACAGAGATGCTCCACCGCTATTTTTGCCTTTGCAAACGTGCAGAAGGATCCTGTGATTCCAAAACCAATGTTATATTTATCAAAATCCATCAAACACTTTCCCCCTGTTTTTCCTGCAAAATAAACCGCTCTACGGAGCGTTCCAAAATATACGCACTCTCTTTCGGCGCATATTTTCCCGGGATTCCAAGCACATGGTCCGCATGGATGCCGTATTCCCTCGCACATGCAAAATCTGTACCGCCCTCCCCGGAGGCAATATCCACAATATATGCATCTCTTGGAAGTTCCCGGATAATCTTTTCCGTGACCACAAGCGCCGGAACCGTATTGACAACCATCGCCGCCCCCATTGCCTCCTCCGGTCCAAACGCAAAATCCACCGCATAAAAACCATCACCTTTTGCCTCTTTGCGTGCTTCCTTCCTTCTCGCAAGCACAGTCACACGCGCGCCAAGCGCCCCAAGTCTCTTTGCAATCGCTTTTCCACAATATCCGTATCCCGTCACAAGCACTTTTGCCTCATCAATATTATACGGACTTTTTTCCACAAGCTCTGCGATCGTTCCCTCCGCCGTCGCCACGGCATTTTCCTCCGTCACAACCGTATCTTCCATAAAATCCAGAAAATGAATGTCTCTTCCGGTTAAAAGTTCCCTCTGCTCTGTAGAAAAGCATCCTCCCATCACCAGTGTTTTCTTTTCCAGATTTTTATTTAATATATCATAAAAGATCTCCTGCTCCGGCACTTTCTGCACCGGAATTGGAAGGATCAGTACATCTGCCTTATCCAGAAAACGTTTCAGCTTCTCTAACTGCTGCAATGCCGTCTCACGGTTTCTGATATCGAGGCAGCGCACATTATGACCTTTCTTTGTCAGTATCTCAGCAAGATACACCTGACGCATATCGCTGATCAGAAGAATTGTCTGTCTGTCCATGCAAACTCCTTTACGCTCCCTTCACGTTATTATATGAAGGTTCTGTTTCTGCCGTTCCAGATTCGTCTTCCCGTTCCTGTCAAACTTTCATTGAACTTTGGGTTTTGAGTCTCATGTCAAACATTTTTTCCATTTTTGTTTTTATTTTCTGTGCTTTTTGTATTTTCTGAATTTTTCATTAATTTTACGCGATTTTTAATTATCTTTTATTTTTTTTACATTTTATCTATTTTCTTATTGACAAACATATTTTTATCAGATATAATCAAATTACAAAATAACAAAAGAGATACGAAAGAAAAACAAAAACGGTTGCAGAGACGAAGCAGCCAGAAAGGAAGGTACAGACCACCAGAGGGATAATGATTTACCCTAGACGATACTAAGAAAGAGAGGTACAAACCACCAGAAAGATAACGATTTACCCCAAACGATACTAAGAAAGAGAGGTACGGACCACCGAAAACATAAGCGCATTCGTTTTTTCATTCAAAAGAGGAAAGAAAACATGACGGTCCTAAGAAAGGATTTATGAATCAGTATCAGACGAGATTCTCAGATATGATACGATATCAGGAGTCATAAGAATAACAGATCCGGATTGAAGATAAAGCGGAGAAGTACAAACGAATCTGAGACAAGCTCAGAAAAATACAGATGAATTGAGGTATAGTCCCATGGACGAAATAGTTTAGAAGGCGGCATCGCATGAATGAATTCCATACGGTGTCGCCTTCATTGTGTGTCACAGCATTTTGGACTGTACGCTGCATATACTCTCCTGCAGACGGAAATAAAATTCCGCCGCAGGTTTCTTTTTTTATAACTGGGTCACTACAAAAATATCATAGATCGCACGGATCGCATTTTCAAAATCTGCATTGCTGACACCAATGATAATGTTCAACTCAGAAGATCCCTGATCGATCATCTTAACATTGATGTTTGCATGTGCCAGTGCGGAGAAAATTCTTCCTGCTGTTCCACGGGTAGATTTCATACCGCGTCCAACGACTGCGATCAATGCCAGATCTCCCTCTAACTCAATGCTGTCCGGTTTTGCAAGACGATGGATCGCAGAAATCACAGACTGCTCTTTGCCCTCAAATTCCGGCTGATGCACAAAGATCGTCATCGTATCGATACCGGATGGCATATGCTCAAATGAAATTCCATTTTCCTCAAATGCGGATAAAACTTTTCTTCCAAAACCAACTTCGGAGTTCATCATATCCTTATCAATATTGACAGAAACAAAACCTTTCTTTCCGGCGATACCCGTGATCGTGTATTTCGACTGATGACAGGTACTCTCAACAATCCAGGTTCCTGCATCTTCCGGCGCATTGGTGTTACGGATATTGATTGGAATACCGGCTTTGCGGACCGGGAATACCGCATCCTCATGCAGTACGCTTGCTCCCATGTAAGAAAGCTCTCTTAACTCGCGGTAAGTGATCGTCTTGATCGTTTCTGGATGGTCGATGATCCTTGGATCTGCAACCAGGAAACCGGATACGTCTGTCCAGTTCTCATAACAGGTTGCATGTACGGCTCTTGATACGATAGATCCGGTGATATCAGAACCGCCTCTTGAAAATGTGCGGACACTTCCATCCGGATTAGCACCGTAAAATCCTGGAATTACTGCGCGCTCGATCTTTGCAAGACGTTTACTGAGTACCTTATCTGTCTTTTCTGCATCAAAGTTTCCCTCTTTATCAAAGAAAATAACTTCTGCAGCATCTACAAACTCATAGCCAAGGTAATTCGCCATGATGATACCATTTAAATATTCTCCACGGGAAGCTGCGTAATCCACACCGGCTTTATTTTTAAAATTCTCTGCGATTTTCTTGAACTCATCTTCTAACGATAATTTCAAATTCAGACCATTGATAATTGTGTCATAGCGGTCCTTGATCTTCATGAGCGGCACACGGAAATCTTCATCTGCCTCCACCAGGTCATAACATGCGTATAACATATCAGTAACCTTGGTATCTTTGGAATTTCTTTTTCCCGGTGCACTCGGAACTACATATCTTCTCTCTTTATCTGCGTTGATAATTTTACCAACCTTTGCAAACTGTTCTGCACTTGCAAGAGAGCTGCCGCCAAATTTCACAACTTTAATCATTTTCTTCTGAACCTCCACTTACTTTCGCGTGTAAGAAAACACCCGATACTATCCATATAATGAATATATATTATCATAAATGCAGTTTCCGTCAAATGATTTTTCCGATTTTTAGTTCCATGGAATCAAAAATTTTTGTATTTTTCTATATTATGTCAACTTTTCATTACCTGTACTTATAAGTACTTTAAATTCAGGTAATACCAACCGGTCCTATCAGCACTTCGCGCGCTACAAAAAGCGACAGATCCGGTCTCGTCGCCATCTTCCATTTCACCAGTGTAAGCTGCATATCTGTGATTTCAATTCCGGTAATGCCATACGGATGCACGCAGCTTCCGGCATTCAGGTACAGACTGCCGTCTGCCGGCAGCCTTGGACGGTGGGAATGTCCGGCCGCCAGATAGCAGTCATGCTCTTTTGTCCAGTTATCTAAACATTTTTCATATTTTAAGGTCTTTTTATAATTCCGCGCCGCACTCGTCGGATCACTGACGCCAAAACGCTCTAACGGTTTCCAGAAATACCGCACCAGAAAACGGGATAATTTCCAGCAGACTGAGTTAAAAAAATCTGCCTGATGCCCGTGGATCATGCAGATATCCCTGCCTCCCTCACAGTTATCTAAGATCATTGCTTCCCCTAACATGCCTTTCATTTCCATATTGTGATTTCCGTAAATGCGGTATATCCGGCACTGTTTCTGCAGTGTTTCAAACCGGCAGTAGACATCCTGATGACTCTCCTCAATGCGGGAAAGATGCCTGTTTTCCCACAATTCCTCCCCGTCACCGAGTTCAAAATAGGTGAAACCATGCGCGATATAGTAGTTTAACGCCGCCATATACAGATGCTGGTTTCTCAAGAAATTATCATTTGCCCCTCCCTCTCCCCGGTGGCAGTCGCTGATGATGATATAACGGCTGCAACTGTTAAGCGGAAGATGGACTGCTTCTGAAAGCGCTTTATCGATCCGCATCTGACAGGAAAAGGGCGGATATCTTTTCTTATTTTCCATGCTTCCATCCCCGCATCCGAAACACATGTTTCAAACACCACGGAAGCTGATAGTATAAAAATAAAAGACGGTCAGGTGCAGCAATAAACGGATGTGTGAACAGACGGTAAAGGAAACAGCAGAAACAGTTCCAAGCCTGCACCATGCAGCGCCAAACGGACGCACAGAATTTGTGTTTCATATAGAAATCCATTCTGACATAAACTTCATTACGGCAGATCCGGTATTTATTCCCCGGTATTTTTCCTTTCGCCCGCTTTAATCCCTCGAAAAATGCTTCTGCCATGCATTCATTCTGAAACCGTATTGTCGTCACCAATATCAGACCCGATGGTCTCGAAAATGTCCCCATCCCAAATCCGGTCAGCCACCAGTGCCGCTTCTGCAGGAAATAAACTTTTTTCCGCCTGCGGTCTAGCCTGCACTGGATAAACGGCATATCCTGATCTTCCACCGCCTCAAAATGGGCGATCCTGTAATATCGTTCCGGGACGACCTTTCCCGCATGATATACGCCAACCTCTCCTCCGGTATTGATGCCATACTGCCCCTTCCAGAATTCGATCAGCCAGGTTTCGCCAGCATAATCAAAATAGATAGGCAGTGCATCAAACACCATGCCTGCTCCCACTGCTGCCCTGTCGTAAAGCGCCTCATACCCCTGTTTTCTCTGCCACGCATCTTCCCTCGACGTGAACACGTCTTCACACGGCACATAACAAAAGCCGAATGGTTCTGCGAGTTCATTCAGAAGCTGAATTTTCTCTGCATCACACATCCGGCGTATTTTTCTCTTACTTTTTTCTCTTTTTACCGTGATGATCACTGCTGCAATCAGTAAAACAAGCAGGATCACCACAATACATCCAATTTTTATCACATTAAAATCTGGCATTTTTCCCTCCTGCATATTTTTTTCAGAAATTCACATCCTGTACTATAAGATATGCAGGGAAAAATGGTTTGGCATCAGAATCAGCGCCTATACATACTTCTTTAAAGTAGCACGCACTGCGCCCACCCCGGCGATCAGTTCTTTAAAATACTGCACCGTCAGTCCGGCAAGACCGGCCTCATAAAGATCCACACCAAAGATAGCACGGTTTGTCAGTAATGGCCGGATCGTTTCTTCCACATCTGTATCACCAAGCCGGATACCGGCAACAACCGGACAGACGGTCTCAAGCAGCGGATCCGGGCTTAACTCAAATTTTTCACCATTATCATCGACTGCCATGAGATACCGAAGCCATCCCGCAAATACCAGTGGGATCAGTTTTAAGTTTTTGATATCCTTATCTTTTGATGCAAGATAATTTTTCACAGTTTCTCCAAAGCGGATCGCAAGTTTCTGTGAAGTATCTGTGGCAATACGCTGTGGTGTATCCGGCATAAACGGATTTGGTATGCGGACATTTAACACGGTATCAATAAACTCTTTCGGATCAAGGATACCCGGATCTACAACGACCGGAAGTCCCTCGGTATATCCGATTCTCTCCACCATTTTCCGAAGTTCTGCATCTTTCATTTCATCGGAGATCTTTGTGTAGCCAAGCAGACAGCCAAACACTGCAAGAGCCGTGTGAAGTGGGTTCAAGCAGGTGCAGACTTTCATTTTTTCCACCTTGTCAACGGTTGCGCGGTCGGTAAACATGATGCCGCCCTTTTCCAGCTCCGGGCGTCCGTTCGGGAACCAGTCCTCAATCACTAAATATTCACATTCCTCTGCATTCACAAATGGAGCTACATAGGTGTTTTTGGATGTAACGACCGGATCAAGCCCATCGATCTCATCTTTCTTTAAGATCTCTTCCACGGAAGCATCCGGTCTCGGCGTGATCTTATCGATCATAGACCATGGGAACGAAACCTTTTCCCTGTCATTAACATAGCTTACAAACTCTTTCTCTGCCAGACCGTTTTCTGCCCACTTTTCGGCAAATGTATGGATTGCCGCATATAATTTATCCCCGTTATGGGAGCAATTGTCCATGGATACCATGGCGATCGGAAGCTGTCCGTTTTTAAAACGTGTGTATAAAAGAGATGCAACTTTTCCGATATAGCTTGCAGGTTTCTCCGGGCCGGCTGCAAAATCGGCAGCGACTGCCGGAAGCAGTTCTCCTTTTCCGTTTACCAGACTGTATCCCTTTTCTGTGATGGTAAAGGATACCATCTGCAAGGACTGTTTGCAGAAAATCTCTTTTAATCTGCCATACTCGCCCTCGTTTTCCGAATCGAGGATACAGGACTCCACAACAGAACCGACAACTGTTTTTTCGACGCTTCCATCTGCCTTTAATGTGACAAGAATGGAATAATCATCATGCGGACGGTTCATTTTTTCAATGATCTCATAATCAAAACCTTCCGCTACGATCAGGCCTGTTTCCATTTTCCCTCTGTTTAAGATATTCTGCATTACATTTGCCTGAAATGCACGGAAAATATTTCCTGCACCAAAGTGAATCCAGCACGGATTTTCTCTGGTTGCCTCTGTTACTGCTGCACGGTCAAACTGCGGAAGCTGATATCCCTTTGCTTCCCACTGTGCCCTGTCTTTTAAACCAAGTGTACTTAATTCCATAGCTTTTCCTTTCTCCATTGTTCAACGTTTTTTGATATGTTTATTATAAATGAATCCCCTTAAGACATCCAATAGAGTTGCTTGTTGTTCACATTGCAAAAATTGCGATTCTGTGGTAAATTTTTTATATCAGATCGTCACTTTTTCCTTATATTTGAAATATTTCAGAGGATTTTACCATGCGCAGACAGTTACAGTCTCCTTTTAATGAACGACAGTATATGCTGTCCAAAGATTTTGAAATTTACTATTATAATGACAACCACTTTTATGGCGTGACAGATCACACCCACGATTACTATGAATTCTATTTTTTTCTGGAGGGAAATGTAACGATCTCCATTGAAAAGGAACATCATCATCTGAAACCGGGGGATATGGTCTTCATTCCCCCGGGTATTCACCACCATGTGTCCAGTGTGGGGGAAACACTTCCCTATCAGCGTTTTGTTTTCTGGATCAGTCAGGATTACTGTCAGAAACTGAAAGAATTGTCCAAAGACTATGTTTATCTGATCGAACATGCACAGAATACCCATCATTTTATTTATCACTATGATGTCGTGGCTTTCAATGCGCTTTCCGCAAAGATTTTCCGGCTGATCGAGGAGATCCATGCGGACCGTTTTGGAAAAGCTGCCAAGATCGAGCTCTGCGTGAACGATCTGATGCTCCACATCAACCGGGCTGTCTATGAGGCAGAACATCCTGCAGCCCGCAAAGATGCCTCTGGTCTGTATGACGGCATCCTGCAATACATTGAGTCCCATCTGGATGAGGATCTCTCCTTAGACAGCCTCTCCAAAGCTTTTTTTGTGAGCAAATACCATATTTCCCATATTTTTAAGGATAACTTCGGGATCTCCATCCATCAGTATATTACCAAAAAAAGGCTGTCCATGTGCAGGGATGCCATTCTCAGCAATGAAAATATCACAAAAATCTACCTGATGTACGGATTCAAAGATTACACCAGTTTTTTTCGTGCATTCAAAAAAGAGTATGGCATCTCACCCAAAGAATATAAGGAACTTTATGCGCAGAAACCGCAGTAGAATCTACCGCTCTGTTTTAGTGTTAGAGGGAACCCATGGGCATTTTTTTGCAACTTCGCTGTTATAATGCTCCAATTCCCTCATCTGTGCTACGATATGGTTCATATCCATGCGCTCCACCAATTTTTCAATGATTTCCACACCCTCTTTTGCAAGTGTTTCCCTCGCTGCTTCATCTGCAATGACCGGTGTACTCATGTGGTCTTTTTTCTCGCCAAAATAATAACCGATCGCAGCACTCTGATATGCCAGTCCGAAAATATCCTCAAATCCGGCACAGGACTGCGGCTCGTTATGCGCATACTCCGTTGTGAGCGGCACGTCACTTAATCGGTTCATTTTCTGATAAGCTCCCACTGTAATTGCGTGGAAACTGTCCATTGATGTAAAAATATCCCTTGCATTTTTCATCATCTGCATGGTGAGGTCCATATATAAAATCGGCACTCCGGTCTCATCAAAGAAATCCCGCACCATCGGACTGCATGTCATATGTGCCGGGCCGTGAAAACTGATGTAGATCTGGCGTTTGAATCCCTGGCGCAACAGGCTGTTTGCCACCGCCATCAAATAGTCGATTCCTTCCCGCACACTCACCTGGACGGTTCCCCTGCCGCTTGCCGTTGCGCCTGCGTAAAAATACGGAAGTCCTGTCAATACCAGCCCGTCACACGCCTCTGCCATCTCCAGTGCAAATGCCTCACTGATGGTGGTTTCTGAATCCAGTGGAAATCCCCCGTGCATCTCTACCGTTCCGACCGGTACAATGATAATGTCATTTCTGGAAAGATATTCTTCCACCTCATCATTTAACATTCTAGGTAATATTCTTGTTCTCATATGTTTCCTCCTGTTTTTGAGGGATGTGGTATGTTTTCGGCTATCCCTCTTTTTTCTTATAAGTGAAATAATTTTTCTGCATTTGTACGGCAGATTTTTTCATAGGCACTCCGGCTGAGTCTTCCTGCGTGTTCCTGCTCATCCAGCCAGTTTCCAAGCGGAAATGTCATTTCACAATTTGCCATATCTGTTCCAAACAGCAACCGGTCCTGATATTTTTCCAGAAAAGCCAGCCCAAATTCTTCGTCACGCATGATTGCACATCCGCCACTGTTTGCGGACAGATCTCCATATAAATTTTCATAGGTTTCAAACAGATATGGCAGTCTGCCGCCGGGACATACAGCTCCCTCTCCCCATTTCATCCGTTCCTTTGGGGTCGCCGGTGCATCTTTTGAAATTTCATGCCAGAATGGCTGACTGTGCCCGATGAACTTTAATCCTTTATAACGCTTTAAATTTTCCTCCAGCAGCGGGAGCCCCGGCCCGTCCACAACCCCATACTGAAAGCCCTCTTTCGGACTCATGTGAAAAAGAACAGGTAATTTTAATTCTTCTGCCACCTCAAATACACTCTGTAAAAATGGAGCATCCAGCCTCTGGTTTACCATCAGTTCCCCGATTCCGACCGCACCGCTCTCTTTACAGGCTAAGATCCGTTTATACACATCTGTCTGGTTTTTTGCATCCACATTGCACATCCAGTGGAACTTCTTGGGGAACTGTTCACAGATGCGTTTACACTCCTCATTTGCTGCAACCAGGATCTGCTCATTTTCCTGTTCGCCGGAAGATAACACGATTCCCTGTTCAATTCCAAGTTCCTCTAAGTGCGGCAGCATCTGTGCCGCACTGGAAAGGAACATGGTATCTGTTTTCGGATACTGCTGTAATGTCAGATGAAGATGAATATCAATTTTTTTCAATCTAATCTCCTCTTTACTATTCACGTCTTTGTTTTAATTCCGCATACATTTCTTTGGTCTGTTCCTTATCCAGATTAAAGATTGCGCCGATACCAATGAGTTCCAGCACACAGGTCAGCACCGGGATCAATGCCACTAACATGTAGATATTGTTTATGGTTGCATCTGACTGCACCACATTATTTCCAGAAATATATCCGATCGCCTGGAGTCCGAAGGAAACACCTGCGGAAGCAATGGTGGAACCGATTTTACGGCTGAACGTATAAAGGGAATACATCGAGCCATCACTTCTCTCATGGAACTTCCACTCACTGTAATCCAGACAGTCTGTGACAAGCGCCCAGATCAGCATGGTAAATACGGTCTGTCCGATCATTGCCAGTACATTCAGTACCGAATAAACATAAACGTTTGGTATTTTTACGGCAAAAATGATTACACTGAGCACGGTACTGCTGATTACGCCAAACATCAATGTCGTTTTCTTTCCAAACTTTGCAACCAGTTTTGGCACAAGCGGGAAACAGATGATAATGATCGGCACACTTGCAAGACTAAGCAGAGTCATTGCAGAGGTATTTCCATAGTACTCTTTGAATACATAACTTCTAATCTGGTTTGAACCGGTGATATAGAGCATACTTCCAATGGTTGCAACCATGACACCGATCAGTGGCCTATTTTTTACGACTGCTTTCAACACATTTCCATAATTGAACTTTTCTGTATTCTGTTTCTTTTCCTCACGCACACGCTCTGTCGTTAAATGTAACAGCAGGCAGTAGCAGACCACACTTAAAATTCCAAAAATAACTGCCAGAAGTGTAAATCTTTCCGGGATAATGTTGCTTTCGCTGTCAAAACAGACTACCGGCACAAAGGATAACGCTGCAATTCCCACAAATGTTCCGCCAAGACTTCTTGCCCTTGAGAGTTTACTCCGGTCAATCGGATCTGTGCTGACCACACTTGCCATCGCACCAAACGGCATGGAAGTTCCGGTATAGCTCATTCCATATAAGACATACACAAAAGCGACCCACGCATGAAGTGCAACACCTTCAAACGGCACTTTGGAAAAACAAAGCACACCTGACAACGCTAGCGGTATCATAAAAATTTTAATCCACGGTTTGAATTTATCTCCTGATTTTCCAAGCATCCAACGGTCCGGAAAAGAACCCATGATCGGGTCATTTACTGCATCCCAGAGTCTCGCTGCAAGGAACAGGGAACCCATCCACGCCGGACTGATTCCCAGCACATAAGTACAAAACGTCAAAAAATATGCGTCTACAAATAAATTGACAAAACTGCCCGCCATATCTCCAAACACATATCCGATCTCATCCCTTTTTGAAAAGGGTCTTACATTTCTTTCATTCATAAATTTTTCTCCTTCTGGTATTTGTACGCGCGCATTGGTTTTGTGTCTGTACATTTCACAAGAACCGATATCCTTATGATACATTTGCTTTATTGCAATTTAAATTGCATTTATACTAAAATACATTGCATATCTTACATTTATTGTGCTATAATATTTGTAGGATTGTATAAATATAACAAATCAGAACAGGAGTTTTTATGAAATATAGCCAAATGAAACGTTTTTTAATGGAACATAAGGATTCGATGAAGCCTCCGTATATTTCCACGCTCGATGGCATCCTGACTGCCGGTGGGGAATTGATCGGATACCAGGAACTGGAAATGGACAGCCCCTATCTGGATGTGCATGAGGATACCAGTTACACGAAAGACTATGTAACCCTCCACAGCCACGAGTTTTACGAACTTCTTTTCTGCCGCAGTGGAAACTTGCAATATCTCATTGGAAACACCCGTTACCAGATCCGCAAAAATGATATCATCCTCGTTCCCCCCGGCACCAGCCACCGCCCTTTATTTTTAGAGCAGCTTCGGGAACCCTATCAGAGAACCGTACTCTGGATCAACAACGATTTTTTTGAGACCTGTAAGCAGAACTTCTTTGCGGATACAGGCTCCTCCCAATATGCACCACAAAAGCAGCTCCCCTATGTCATCCGCCCGGAAGGAACACTCTTAAACCAGATCGACCAGCTTCTGGCTGCACTGTTGTACGAGGGTTCCACCATGCGTCTTGGAAGCGAGCTCTACCGCATGGGGCTTTTTCTGCAGTTGTTCTGTCTGTTTTACCGTATGAACGACCATCCGCAGTCAGACATCCCCAAACCGGAGAATACAGGCCTGTTAGACCAGATTCTCAACTACATTGAATTGCATTTATCCGAAGACCTCAGCCTCGCATCTATTTCAGCGCAGTTTATGGTAAGCCAGTCGACAGTAAGCCAGCTTTTTAAAAAGCAGCTTGACACCGGCTTTTACAAAATCGTTACCCAGCGGAGACTGATCGAATCTAAAAATCTGATCAATTCCGGCTTTCCATTGAAAGAAGTTGCCGAACAGTGCGGCTTTTGTGATTATTCTGTTTTTTACAAAGCGTTTGTGAAAGAATATGGCATCTCTCCACGCAGCTTCCGGACCCGTGAAAAAGAAACGCATGATTTTTACTGATGCGGATTCAGGTGTCAAAAGGTAACTTCAGATTTTTTGACTGGCAAATAATGCCCTTTTGATAACCAGAGATAAGCATACAAAAATCCGCGGCATATGCCACGGACTTTTCCATAATACAAGGGACTGCCATACGGCAGTCCCTAATTATGCATATTTTATACTTATTTATTTCCATCCAGCTTATCGAGCATATCCCACACGCCGAGCATATACATAATACCCAGTGCGCGGTCGTATAAGCCATACCCCGGACGAACATTGCCCGGCTTTTCACCCCAGAGGTGGCGTCCATGATCCGGACGGATATAACCCTCAAATCCGCAGTCATGGTATGCTTTTAAAATGTCAAGGATTCCGGTATCCCCATCACAGTCACGATGAGAAGCCTCCGAAAAATCTCCATTCGGAAAATGTTTTACATTGCGGATGTGCGCAAATGCAATGCGGTCACAATGCTTGCGGACAATATCTGCCACATTGTTTCCCGGGTCGGCATTCAAAGACCCTGAGCACAGTGTCAGACAGTTGTACGGGTTGTCAACCATCTTTAAGAAACGGTCAATATTTTCCTCGCAGGTCAGAAGACGTGGAAGTCCGAAAATATCCCATGGCGGATCATCCATGTGGATTGCCATTTTGATATCGCATTCTTTACAGGTCGGCATAAGCGCTTCAAGAAAATATTTTAAGTTTTCCCACAATACTTCTTTTGTCACAGGCTTGTAAGCTGCAAAAAGCTCGTCCAGTTTCTCCATACGTTCCGGCTCCCAGCCTGGAAATGTCATTCCATGTAAATTATTTAAAATATAGTCTGCCATTTCTTTCGGATCATCATGGATCTTGCCTGCTTCGTAATAAAGTGCTGTCGAACCATCTCCTACCGGATGAAATAAATCCGTGCGCGTCCAGTCAAAGATCGGCATAAAATTATAGCAGATAACCTTGACACCGAATTTGGAAAGGTTCTTAATTGTCTGGATGTAGTTTTCAATATACTGGTCACGGCTTGGAAGTCCGATCTTGATATCATCATGTACATTAACAGATTCCACAACGTCCATATTAAAACCATATGGCTCAAGCTGTTTCTGCACTTCTGCAATCTCTTCTACCGTCCACACTTCTCCCGGCAGTTTATGATGCAGTGCCCACACGATGCTCGTCACACCTGGAATCTGTTTGATATCAGCAAGGCTGATCTTGTCATTACCCTCGCCATACCAGCGGAAACCCATCTGCATTGGCATATCTTTTTCCCCCTTAATCTTGATAATTGCATTATAGCATGTACATTTTTTTACTGGCAATTCAAGTTAATTGCTGTTTTTATTGCAAATCTTGCGATTCCGTTACTTTTGGCATTTTTCGAATCGTCCGGAATACCCCTGTGTATTTCTGCTGTTCCACCATGCGGTCTGAAAACGTACTCTACCGCATGGGGCTTTTTCTGCAGCTGTTCTATCTGCTTTAACGAATGAATGATCCGTTGAATTGCATTTAGCAGAAGGCTTCAATCTATACGTTTTATCTTGCCAGCAGTCCTCTCGCAAAGTAATCCGCCAACGCAAGTGCCTGCTGCTCTACGTCCCGGAACACATCAATGCTCTGCTCATACTCTCCATTGACCTGGTGCTCGATCTCCTCCCTGGTCAGATCCAGATGATTTAACAGCATATTTCTGGTTTCCCTGCTCTCAAAGTACGGATTGTAATTCGCAAAAAGAGCTGCCATCTGATTGGCATTGCGGTACCACTCCTTCACCAGCGCATCATAATCAGACATATTTTTTGCCTTCAATGCCTGAATGATCTGTCCGGCGATCTCAATATGCTCCGTCAGAAGATTGCGGAGCTGTCTGGTCGTTGCGATCGGAAGATACCTTGCAAATACATCCGTGATCTCGTCTGCGGTCTCAAGCAGCCGTTCTTCCACCGCCTGCTGGTCTGCATTGTCTGCGACTGCACTCATCAGGTACATTCTCGTCCAGTAAACATGATTTAACCATGCAAGACGCATATCCTCGTTGAGACGGAGGATGGAATCCTCACGCTCTGATTCGGTCTCGTTGCTGCCTCCGGCATTTCCCGTTCCTCCTCCCATGTTTCCGCCCATGCTGCCTGTGCCGCCGCTCATATTCCCGCTTCCGGTGTTTCCTGTTCCTCCTCCCATGTTTCCACTTCCAGCGTTTCCTGTTCCTCCTCCCATGTTTCCACTTCCAGCGTTTCCTGTTCCTCCTCCCATGTTTCCGCCTCCCGGATTCTGCGGAGGCACATATCCCTCTCCCGGGCAGATAAAAAGCTTCATCCCGATCTGGAGATTATATGGATTGACTCCCGGATTTCCAAGAATCAGTTCCGTCACTGTCGTGTGATACTGTCTCGATAATTTATACAGGGAATCGCCTGCCTGTATCGTATGCACAATTTTGTTCTGACAATACATATCTTTATTTCCAACCATAACTTTTTCATATTATGATATGAAATACAAAAAAAAATGTGAAATACCATTTCTGAGATTTCACATTTCGCATTATTTTTCTACCAGGATTCGGGTGGCAAATATAGTTTTCAGTTTTTGACTGCTAAATTGCACATCTGTCATGGCTACCCCCATATTTACAACAGCGTCGCAAATATCGGTGCAGCGATTACCGTCAGAATACCTGCCACTGCAATGGAAAGGCTGCTCATGGCACCTTCGATCTCTCCAAGTTCCAATGCCTTTGCTGTTCCAAGTGCATGTGAGGATGATCCGATCGCAATTCCCTTTGCCACCGGCTCTTCAATTTTGAAAACACGGCAGATCGTTTCCGCTAACACATTTCCGATGATACCGGTGATAATGATGACCGCAACCGTGATTGTGACATAACCGCCAAGTTCCTCCGAGATTCCCATTCCGATCGCCGTTGTGATCGACTTCGGGAGAAGCGTGACATACTGTGCATGGTCAAAGTGGAATAACAGCGACAAGACCAGAACACAGATCACACTCGTCAGAACACCGGAAATCAATCCTGCAAAAATCGCCGCAACATTCTGTTTCAGCAGTTCGAACTGCTCATAAAGCGGGATCGCTAAACAAACCGTTGCCGGAGTCAGAAGGTAACTTAAGTATTTTGCGCCCTCATTATAACTCTCATATGGAATATGGAACGCAACCAGAAAAACGATCACGGCAACGATCGAGATCAGAAGTGGATTGAATACTGCCAGTTTTAATTTTTTCTTCAAAAATACACCCAGCTCATATGCCAAAATGCTGATCGCAACACCAAAAAATACGGAATCACATAAAAACTCTTTCATTGCTGCTCTCCTTTCCTTTTCCCCCTGCGCATCACAAATTGTGTCACATGACCGGACACGATCATAACCACGATCGTTGATACCACCATGATCATCACGATCTGCACACAGATCGGGCGTAGTGCATCCCATGCATCAATGAGTCCTGCACCGGCCGGAATAAACATTAACGGCATGATTTCGATCATGAACTTTCCGGCATCTTTGACTGCTGCAAGTGGAAGGATCCTTGTTTCCAGTGCAATAAATAAGAGAACCAGCCCATAAATACTTGCCGGTACCGGAAACGGGAGCACATATTTTAACAGCTCTCCCAGAAATGAAAACAACAGAATGATCATAAATTGTCTCAAGTACTTCATAAAATATCCTTTTCTTCAGAGGCTTCTCTGAAATTTCAATTTTCAGCCGGATATAATCATAGCACTTTTTGTTAGAATATCAACCTTTTCCGTTACTAATTATCCACTTGTATTTTTTAAAAAACATCAGATTTGTTTTCCAGTTTATGACGTGCCGGATTTTCTAAAACTTCCCCGGACGCGTCAAAGCAGGAACCGTGACAGGGACACTCAAAAGTCTGTTCTTTTGCATTCCAGTGCAGAACACACCCCATATGGGTGCACCTGTTTTTTACACGCGGTTTTAAAATTCCCTTCATCGCCTCCCACATATTAATTGCAAGCTGTGGCTTTAAAATACCTCGCGACGGATTAAAAATGGCTGCAAATTCATTTTCCCTTCCCTGCACAAGATCCGAAAGAACAATTGCTGAGATCATTGCGCCCGTCATCCCCCATTTTCCAAATCCGCCCGCCACAAAAAGATCCGGTGTCGATGAGGAATAATTGCCGATATAAGGCAGTCCGTCTAACGTCATACAGTCCTGCGCCGCCCACTGCCCGGTAATTTCTGCTTCCGGAAAATAGAGTTTTGCCTGTTCCCTTAATTTTTCAAATCCATCCGGCTCTTTTCCGGTGCGGTGGGTGATTCCGCCTAACAGCAATGTATCCTCGTAACCGCGCAGGGAAAGTCCGCCCTTTTTTGCCTCCAGATAAATGCCATCCGGTATTTCCGTATTTTTTAAGGAAAGCACATAGGAACGCTCCTGGTACAGTTTCACAAAATAGCTGCCGCGCCGGTTGATAAACGGGAAATGTGTCGCCACGATCACTTTTTCCGCCGCCACCGACCCGTGATCCGTCAACGCAAAATATTCCGTCATTTCCCGCACGGGGGAATGTTCATAGATGTTCAGATTTTTTGCAATGGCTGCCACAAATTTTAACGGATGAAACTGCGCCTGATTCGGAAATCGTACTGCCCCCGCAGTCTCAAATGGCAGATCCACCTGCCCTACATATTCTGCCGGAAATCCAAGCTGCATGACTGCCGCCGCTTCCCGTTTCAGTTTTTCCGCATCCATACGGTCAAACACATACGAATCGACTTCCTTCATATCACAGTCGATGAGCCACCCCAGGTCTTTGTAGCGCTTTAATGCAAGTTCATTGGCGCGAAGATAACCGTCTGCGATCTCTCTTCCCGCCCTGCTGATCAGACTGTCATAAATCAGCCCGTGCTTAGTTAATGTGGTTATAAAATTGCTATCTACTAATAAAGATATGGCTATTATTAAAGTAAAGATAGTAGGAAATAAATTTATACTTATCTTCATACCTTCTTTTACTCCTTCTATAAAGGTATCAAAGATATCTACTTTTCTATATATGCCATATATTATAATTATTAATACTACTATTGGAATAAAATAATTAATCATGTCTTTTTCTCCATAAGATATAAAATAATCGATCTAATACTAAAGATAAGAAAGTAGATATAAAAGTAGTTATTATTGTTAATGGTACGATTGATGTTGGATTTATACTATTATTTAATATTCTTATACTTATAACAGTAGTAGGTATTATGGTTACTGAAGATGTATTTATTACTAGAAATGTTATCATTGATCTAGAAGCAGTAGTTGTATTATTTAGTCTTTGTAACTCTTTCATAGCTTTTAATCCAAAAGGAGTAGCAGCATTACCTAGTCCTAACATATTCATAACTATATTTGAAGATATATAACTAATAGAGGGATCTCCATCTGGTATTTCGGGAAAGATTACTCTTACTACTTTAGATAATTTTTTAGATATGATATCTAGTAAACCAGCAGATTCTGCTATTTTCATGGTACCAAGCCATAAGCACATTAATGGTACGATACTTAGAATCATATTTATGGCTTTAGTACCTGAAGATATCATACTAGTAGTTAAATCTATTTTATTTATTATACCAAAGATTACTCCTAGTAAAAGAAAGATAAACCATATATAATTAATCATGAAACCACTTTTTTATTTTACTTAGAATACTTTCTTTAGCTATATTTTTATTTTTGGTTATATATATATCTTCTTCATATATTAATTCTTTACCTAAATAGATTTGATCTACTCCTACTACGGTATTATTTTGATAATTTTTCTTTTTATCTAATTTTATATGACTTATTAAGGACTTAGTTTCACTTTTTTTTAATGGAATATAGATATTATTTTTGATATAAAAAAGAGCATCTTTATAGTAATTATCCCCATATACTTTAAATTTATTTTTATTTAAAACACGATAAGCCTAGTAATTATCTTTGGCATAATTATATAGTTCAATATGGGTATTCCAATCATCTGAGTCTCTAATTGTTACTACGATTAATGGCATATTATCGATATTAGCAGTAGATACTAAAGTACGACCAGACTCTTCGGTATAACCTGTTTTACCTCCGGTTATATAGTCATATTTTAATAGTTTATTTTTATTGTGCCATAGATATGTTTTTTTATTAGTAGTTACTTTGTAAGTCTTAGTTTTAACTATTTCTTGATAAACTGGACTATTCATAGCATACTTAGTTAATAAGGCCATATCATAAGCTGAAGAATAATTACCACTAGGGGTTGGAAGGCCACTGGGGTTATAAAAGGTAGTTTCTTTCATTCCTAATTCTTTAGCTTTTTTATTCATCATGTTTACAAATTCTTCAGTAGTCCCTCCGATGTATTCAGATATCATCATAGCAGCATCATTACCACTTCTTAACATTAGTCCATATACTAAATCTTTTAATGTTATTTCTTCTCCTACTTCGATATATATTCCTGATCCATAGGCTTTTTTTATAATTGGAGAGACTTCTACTACATCATTTAATTTACCACTTTCTATGGCTAAAGTAGCAGTCATTATCTTTGTAATTGAGGCTATTAATCTTTTACTATGCATATCTTTTGACATAAGTACTCTTCCTGTTGTAGAATCCATTAATATATAAGAAGAAGCACTACTAGTACTTGCATTTACTTTAGGAATAAATAGTATTAAAATGGTTATTATTACTACTAACTTTTTCATGGTATCACCTAGATAAATATATGTAGATAATAATTATTTTAGTCCTAGTTTATTTTTATTTAGGGTTTTATTTACTTTATATTTATTGTATAATATATATGGATGTGATGTTATGGATAAATTTATTGTAAAAGAAAAAGATTAATTATATAATTATTTAAGAAATAATTTAAATAAATCTAAGAATAATATTAAATCTTTACTTAAGAATGAATGTATTTATGTTAATAATAATATTATTACTAAGTATAACTATGTAGTAAATAGTGGTGATATTATTAGTATTGGTAAAGCTATTACTTATAAGGATGTTAATTTAAAGATTATTTATGAAGATAGCGATATTATTGTTATAGATAAACCTACTAAGATATTAACTATATCTAATAGTAAAGAAAAAGAGAAAACTTTATACCGAGAAGTATCTAATTATTTAAAGATGGAAAATAAGAAAGTATTTGTTATTCATAGGTTGGATTATGATACTTCAGGTGTTATTATGTTTGCTAAGAATCAAAAGGTACAAAAATTATATCAAGATAATTGGAATAATTTAGCTAAGAAAAGAGAATATACTGCTACTGTGGAAGGCATTACTAATAGTAAAGGACATATTGAATCTTATTTAAAGATGTCTAAAACATTACAAGTATATTCTTCTAAAAATAAAGATGGATTACTAGCTATTACTGATTATGAAAGAATTAAATATAATAATAAATATTCTTTAGTTAAAATACTTATATCTACTGGTAGAAGAAATCAAATTAGATGTCATATGTCAGATATTGGTCATCCTATTCTTGGTGATAATAGATATGCTAAGAAAAAGAATGATCCTTTAGGTAGACTGGCATTACATGCTAATAGATTAGAAATTATTAATCCTATTAGTAATAAGTTAATGATATTTACTAGTGAAATACCTAAAGAATTTTATGACATAGTAAAATAGTGGTTATTTAAACCACTATTTATTTTGTTTTAGCAACTTCTTTTATTTGTTGATGCAAAACTATTGCTTCCACCAGATACTTTTCTGGCATCTGAATAACTAGAAAGGCTACAGTCATCTACTACTTTATCAACTTCACTAGATCCAATGTCATATGGATGTGTTGGACACATTAATGTAGCACCGGCAGAACCAGAATAATGATCTTCATAATATAGGGCTGACATACCACATTTACTACAGTAAATTATATATGCTGTTGTATGATTTTCACCACGTGTACAGGTCCATGTAAATCTTGTACTAATTATTTTTATTCCTCTTGTTTTCCAAACATGACCATTTTCACCACATACTGTTACTGTCTTTTTCCATATGGCATACAATGTATAATTATTAGCATTATGTGTTCCCCATCTTTGTCCAGCACTATAAGATGCTGATGTTGCGGTACTACTTAGACTCCATCCTAAAAATGTATAACCAGAACGAGAAGGAGTTGTACTTGATAAATAAAAGACAGTATCATTGTTAGGATCATATGTATAACTTTGACTAGATGGTGCTCCACTTCCACCGTTAGCATTATATGTTATTGTATATGTATTAGCCTGCCAGTTAGCATATAATGTTTTATCCCCTATTGTTTTATAAGCATTATTGATAAATGTTCCAGAACTATTTACATAGTTAGTACCACTACCATTAGTACTTGTATAATAGCCTTTAAATGAATATCCTGTTTTTGAAGGTTTATTAATATTATATCCACCAGATAAACAAGTAGTTAAAGAACTATTAGTATAATAGTAACATGTTGTTCCATTTATCGTTTTAGTGGTATTATATTGATAATATACTTTTTTTGTACCTGAACTTGTAGCACCTTGATTATTTAATGTAATTGTATAAATATTAGCTTTTAGTATTGGATAATATGTAGCACTAGATGATATACTTTTACTAGTATTTATATTCCAAATACTAGTAGTAGCATTTTTATTAGTATTCCACCCTATTATAGTGTATCCTTTTTTCTCAATATCAGGAGAAGTTATACTACAGCTTTGTCCACTTATAGCATAACATGACTTGGTAATGTTATTTGCTTCTCCTCCTATTTTATCAGCACTTCCTTTATTAAATGTTATTGTATATTTATTTATAGTAAAATCTTTAGTACTTTCACTATAATTATTACTTTTATCTACTGTTCTAGCTGTTACACTTGCTTTTCCAGTAGTAGTATAACTTACACTTATCTGATCACTTGAAGATTGATACCAAGTATTTTTTTCTATAGTTGTTGTATTACCATCACAAGTAAAGATATTATTACTTAGTGTACATCTTTTAACATTAATATTACTAGTACCTTTAATAGTAGATTTAAAATAATACTTTGCTTCTCCTTTTATATTAGCATTATTATATTTAATAGTTAATGTATTAGAACTTAATGTATAAGTTGGTTTTTTAACTTGTAATGTACTTCTACTTTCAGTATTAGAACATAAATAACTACCTCTACTAGTTTTCATACATACTCTTAAATAATACTTTTCATTTTGTTTTAATCCTTGTAATTTACAAGTATTACCATCTATAACACCAGTCTCTTTTATATTAGCAGAACTATCTCCATACATACATACTTTGTCAGACATAGTACTACTTGGATTAGTCTTAGCGTCAGTAAATTGTACATGTATCTCATCAGTATAACTAGTACCATTATCTAATTTAGGATAATCTGTAACCTTTTCATTAACTATGTTACCCATACATACTTTACAGTCATCACTATTAGCTTTATCTTTAGTTAATATTTCAGCTTTACTATTAACCATAGTTACTTTATTCTTCTTTACTAAAACATAACTATGTATATCAAAATCTTTACTTTTAATGTTTGCTTTTTTATCAAGTAACCCTTTATTCATAAGTTCTTCAATAGTAATACAAAAATATTTATTCTCTTTATCAGTAATATCTAGCCAATAACTACTATCATCATTTTTTTCAGTAGCATATGTTTCAGCAGACTCTTTAATACTATTTATACTTATAGTAAGTGACTTATTTTTAGAAGTATTAAAAGCATTAATAATACCATAAGTAGAAAAACCTAAAATTAATCCTATTATAAGTATTACTGCCAGTAGCTCTATTAGCGTATATCCTTTTCTATTTAGTTTCATATTTATCACCTACCATTAACTTAATTATACAATAAAAAAAAAGAAGTAGCAAGACTTAAATTCTAATTGAATTAATATCTACATCTACATCTATTTTATTATTATTTTTACTCTCCGCGCATAGCTGCCTCAATATCCTGTATTGTACGCGGAATGCCAGCGGACAGATTTTCACATCCGTCCTCTGTAACAAGACAGTTATCCTCTAGGCGGAATCCGATTCCCCATTCTTCATGGTAAATACCGACATCTACACAGAATACCATACCAGGTGCTATGATTTCCGGTCGCTTTACAAAAGTCGGGTGGGAAAGCCCACGGTTTTAACCGTGGGATGAAAGCCAAGAAACTTTTTGCAATTATCGGACAATGATGTCGAATTTTGTCGAAATGTTGTACAGGCAACTGCTCGTTTTGTGCTTGTGTCCTTGTGTGTTGTATGATATACTGTTTATATCAGCAAAGAACATATATTCATATTCGCAGTTAAAGGAGGGCACATATGCATACGGTACAGCTTCTGTTAAAAACATCTAAATACGAACGCCATGAAATCGATCGTCGTTTTCATGCATTGGCACATTTGCATAATGTATGTGTAAAGCATGCCCGTAAATGCATGATACGCCTTCAGCACGATAAGCGATATGCAGAACTCAGACAGTTATACAATGAGCTGGTGAAAAAAGAAAAAATGTCGAAAGAGGAGAAATCGCAAAAGAAAAAATTGGCAAAGCAATTAGCAGCTTGCCGTACCGAACAGGGACTGTCAAAAGCCTCTTTGGAACACTATCTAAAAGTCTGTGGAAAGCAATTTTCAAAACTTCTTTCTTCTCAGCAGGTACAGGCAGAAGCAGATCGTGTATGGTGCGGTGTCGAGAGATGTCTGTTTGGAAATGGAAAAGAGCTTCATTTTAAGAAATTGATGGACTTTGATACGATTGGTGGAAAGTCAAATAAAAATGGTGCTCGTTTTGATCTGGATGCAATGTATGTCAATTGGCTTGGACTTTCTCTAAAATGTTATCTTCCAAAATCAGAAAATAGTCTTAGTTATGTATGGGAATCACTGAAAGGAAAAATCAGTTATTGTAATATAAAACGGCTTATGTTTTCTAGTGGATGGCGATACTATGCAGAGATTGTTGTAAGTGGGGCTGCACCGACAAGAGTTTCAATTGGAACATCTACAATGGGAATTGATCCGGGTGTTTCAACAATAGCCGGTGTTTCAGAAGATGCCTGTGTATTGGAAGAACTGGCTCCGAATGCAATCCAGTATGAGAAAAAAATTCAAAAGATTTCTCAGAGTATGGATCGCTCCAGAAGAATCAGTAACCCAAATAAGTATAACGAAGACGGAACTATCAATCGTTCTAATCGTGATCCATGGAAATACTCCAAAAACTATGTAAAAATGTGCCGACTGTTAAAATCATTGTATCGAAAAAAGCATGCTTATATCGTTGACAGTCACCGAGAACTGTGTAATAAGCTGATAACAATTGCTAGGTATTTTCCAGTGGAAAAGATGCACTTTCAAGCGCTTCAAAAGAGGGCAAAGGAGACAAGACGGCAGGAAAAGAAAACAGAAGTTAAGCAGAGAGATGGCACTGTAAAGGTGATTCAGAAATATAAGCGAAAAAAACGTTTTGGAAGATCCATCAACCGCCGTGCACCTGCAAGATTTCTGCTAGAATTGAAAAGAAAAGCGGAGGCAGTTGGAGGTGTCTATGCAGAAGTAGATACAAAGGAATTTAAGGCAAGCCAATACAACCATGTAACGGATACTTATGAAAAGATTCCGTTGTCACAAAGAGAAAAGGAGATTGGAAATAGAAAGGTACAAAGAGATTTATATTCGGCATTTTTAATTCGAAATGCAGATTTGGATTTTAAACATCCCGACAGAGAAAAATGTGAGTATGAATTTGAATATTTTGCAAACTTGCAGGATCAGTTGATTTTAAAAATGAAGGAAAGTGGATTGTCGATGAGACAATGTTTTGGATTTTAAGAACATACATAAGGCTTCGGCATAGGTCTTTTGCTGAGAAAGTAGTACACGACGTATGAAATCCCATCAGCATAAATCCTGAACACAGTGGCTATAATTCAGTCTATAAGACTGAATGATGCTGCCGGAACTAGTTAAGGAATCCCACGGTTTTAACCGTGGGAGCATGTCAAAAAATTAGAATTTCCTGTTCGCGGAATCTGACGAATCATTTTTAAATATTCGTCCACACAGCTCTTTCTAAGACCTGGATCGCCATGATATTCAGCCTCATATTGATTTAAAATATCTATAATACTTGGAAGGTGATTGATAGCAACCTGAAACAAACGACTCTCCGTAAATCCATCTTCATGCTCCATTGTATCATGTGCAATTGCATAATCACAAAATGCTTTGTAGCCCTCAAGAAACTCTGTACAGCTGATTTCTCCCAAAAAGAACTGACATCGTCATTTTCAATCTCGAAATAACAGTCCTTAAAAGAACGAATCTTTTGAAAATACCAGGCTGCCTTTTCTCCGTCCTGTCTATCTGGCATGGCATTATGAATGCCTCCCAACAGATTAATCGTCCAGATATAATTGTCACGCTTGCCATGCTTAAGAAAATATTGCTCCAAAACCTCTGCAAGCTCCAGCATAGAAAGACTGTCTTCATACCCTTGCACTGATGCATCACGAATCTGCTTTAGAAATTCATCTGCAAGCTCATCATTCAGCTCCATTCTTCCTTCTGTAAAGGGGCGTATATACAAGTTTAACAGTGCTTCATTTTCAATATACAGCTGTCTCATAGAGCGATATTTCTTCTTTAAATTGGCAACCCAATTTTCCTTTGTATCTGCCTTTGTGAACTGCTCGATGACGCTTTCCTCTGTCTTTAAATTTTCCTTATATTTTTCATAAAAATGAGCAATGTTTTCTCGCGTTATCGCCACAAGCTCCACCTCCTATGCTTACAGATTTCTTTGCTTTTGCCTTGTTAATTTTATCTTTTCCAATTATACTAGCAAACTTTTGTTTATGCAAGCAAATTGTATTTGTGAGATGTATTACAATTCACGGGACGCCATTCGCAAAACCGCACGTTCCGTGCGCCGTTGCTAACCGCAAACAAGGTTTGCGTGAACATCACCCGTACCTTCTATGGCCGTGTCGGCTGGGA